>Ga0206964_10011_pt1 | contig 58724 bp, 54 predicted proteins | sample Alteio_BWOrgHeat_25_FD_152980 | JGI IMG/M metagenome (GOLD analysis project Ga0206964, IMG submission 152980) | Enriched cells from forest soil in Barre Woods Harvard Forest LTER site, Petersham, Massachusetts, United States -... | ecosystem: Environmental > Terrestrial > Soil > Temperate forest >...
GCCAGCGGATCCAGCGTCCCAGCATGGCCGATTTTTATTTTGTCATCCTGTGAACGGCGTAGCCGTTGCACAGGATCTCCATCCAACGGCGTGAGATCCTGCGCCTCACCTGCGGTTAGCACAGGATGACGCGATAATAACCGTTTGACCTTGCCCACCGCATGGGCGGAGGTAATACCGGAGGGTTTATCGAGGATGATCCAGCCGTGCATTCAGGAGCCTGAAACCTGAAGCCTGAAACCAGAAACAGGCCTCATTTCACTTTTTCTGGCTTCGGGTTTCTGGTTTCTGAAACCTGACCTGCAAGGTCTCTCGCCACTTCTGGGCTTTTGAGCAGCGTTTCGATACGCTCGGCGACCTCGAACGATTCATCAAGCGCGAAATGGATGCGCGGCGTGTGGCGTAGTTTGACGCGTTTGGAGACAAGATAGCGAATTTCCGGCGCGGCATTGATGACCGCCTCCATCAGCTCTTCCTTACGCTGGCCGGCCAGCGGCATAATATAAGCGGTGGCGTTTTTCATATCGGGTGCAACGCGCACTTCGGAAACGGTAATCGTCACGTCGAACAGCTCCGGTGACCGGCATTCCCCGCGCATAAAAATATCCGCCAGCGCATGGCGGATTTCCTCGGCGACGCGCAGAGGGCGCGGGTTGGTAGATGTTTTGGAGGAGAAGAGGTCGTGGAGTTTGGCCATTTTTATAATCCTGTAAGAAGCTTTTTTATTAGGCCAAATAATATAACGATGAAGGTGAAAATAAGTCCTAGAAAAACAGCAGTGACACGAAAACTAGGTTCATCTTTTTTGGGTTTGTCGGAATCATCAGAGTTTATCATGGGAATAATGAATCACGAAAGAAATCAGACGGTACGTGCCAGTTCCTCGACCTCGAAACATTCAATCTGGTCGCCCTGGCGGATATCTTCGTAATTCTCGAAGGCCATACCGCATTCGAGGCCCGATTTGACTTCTTTGACTTCGTCTTTGAAGCGTTTGAGCGTCTTGAGCGTACCTTCGTGGATGACGACGTTGTCGCGCAGGAGGCGGACTTTGCAGCCGCGTTTGATGACGCCGTCGGTGACCATACAGCCCGCGACCTTGCCGGCTTTGCTGATGTTGAACACTTCGCGGATTTCGGCATAACCGAGGAAATTTTCCTTGAGCGTCGGCGACAACATTCCCGACAGCGCGGCTTTCACATCATCCACCACTTCGTAGATGATAGAATAATAGCGAATATTGACCTTGTCGCGGGTGGCTAATTCCTTAGCTTTGGGCGCCGCGCGCACGTTGAAGGCTATGATCATGGCGCCGGTGGCCTTGGCTAATGTCACGTCGGATTCGGAAATACCGCCGACGCCGGCATGTAGTACTTTCACTGCCACTTCCTCGCCGGAATATTTAGCGACAGAGCCGACGATGGCTTCCACCGAGCCCTGCACATCTGCCTTGATAATGACCGGCAGTTCCTTAGCATTGGTACCGGCCGCTTCACCGAACAGCGATTCCATCGTGCGTGCCGACAGGACCACGTTCTGCTCACGAATGCGGCGCTCGCGGTATTCGGCGATATCGCGCGCCGTTTTTTCATTTTCGACGACAGAGAATGTATCACCCGCTTCCGGCGCCTGGCTTAAGCCGAGAATAACTAGCGGCGTACCGGGCGTTGCTTCTTTCACCAGCTGGTTTTTATCATCCGACATGGTGCGCACGCGGCCATATGCCGGGCCTGCCACGACGATGTCGCCGGTACGCAACGTACCTCTTTGCACAAGGATGGTCGTCACCGCCCCCTTGCCCGGATCGAGCTTTGCTTCGACGACGATGCCACTGGCGACGCGACCGGGATTGGCTTTGAGTTCCAGTACGTCTGCCTGCAACAGGAGCGATTCGACCAGCTTATCGAGCCCCTGCCCGGTTTTGGCCGAGACTTCGACGACGATGGTATCGCCGCCGAATTCTTCCGGCACCAGACTATGTTGCATCAGTTCCTGCTTGACGCGATTCGCGTCGGCGCCCGGCTTGTCGATCTTATTGACCGCCACCACGATCGGCACTTCCGCCGCTTTGGCATGGGCAATGGCTTCTTTCGTCTGTTCCATGATGCCGTCATCAGCGGCAACGACCAGCACGACGATGTCGGTGATTTTCGCGCCACGCGCGCGCATGGCGGTGAAGGCCTCATGGCCGGGCGTATCGAGGAAGGTGACTTTCTGGCCGCCTTCGAGTTCAACCTGATAGGCACCGATATGCTGCGTGATGCCGCCAGCTTCCTTTGCCGCTACGTCGGTCTTGCGCAATGCGTCGAGCAGCGAGGTTTTGCCGTGATCGACATGCCCCATGATGGTGACGACCGGCGGTCTGGAAACCAGATTGGCCGCATCTTCCTCTTCGTCGTCACGCAGGACGTTTTCAACGTCACCCTCGGTGACGCGCTTGAATTTATGGCCGAATTCGCCGACCACCAGCTCGGCCGTATCAGCATCGATGGATTGGGTAGCCGTAGCCATCATGCCAAGTTTCATCAACGCCTTGATGACATCAACGGTACGGACAGCCATGCGGTTGGCTAGCTCCTGCACGGTAATCGCTTCAGGGATCACCACGTCGCGGATGACTTTTTCAGTCTCCTGCACGCCACCATGCGCCTTTTTGATGGCTTTCTCGCGGGCGCGGCGGATCGAGGCGAGCGAACGCATGCGCTGGTCTTCAATGTTGGACAGCGCATTCTGCACGGTAATCTTGCCGGAGGAGCGGCGCTCGTTACTGCCGCGTAATTTAAGCTTGCCGGGTTTGCCTTTTTCGGTACGTTCGCCTTCTTCTTCCACCGGGTAATGCCCCTTGGCGGCAGGTTTGGCGGCATGTGCCGATTTCTTGCCGTTATCCAGCGCAAATCCCATATCCACGGGCGGCAGGTTCATGTCAACAACCGGTGCTGCTTCCAACTCGCGCTGCGATTCCTTGGGGCGCCTGATTTCTTCTTCCTGCTGCTGCGTCACGCGCTCGGTGGCGCGTTTCATTTCCTCTTCGGCGATTTTAAGCGCGCGCAGTCGCGCCTGTTTTTCCTCTGCCGTCAGATGGCGCAACGATTCGTCATCCATCGCCGCCGCACTGAAACCGCCGGCGCCGCCTTGCGGCTTGACCTCAACCATGCCGCCGCTGGCTCCTTGCGCAAACGTGCGTGTTTTGCGCACCTCGACCGTTACCGATTTGGAGCGACCATGGGTGAAGTTCTGCTTCACCTTGCCGCTTTCAACGGTTTTGGTGAGTTGCAGCCTTCCGGGCTTTGCCACCGTCAGCGTATCTTTTTTTAATGTTTCGTTTGAATCGGTCATTGGGTCAATTAGCTACGGGTTTCCTTGTGTTTATATAGTGTTGAGTACCTAGAGTCCAGTACCTAGAGTCTGCAAATATAGCTCGACTCCAGGTACTGGACTCTAGACTCTCGCTTATTCCTCAAACCAGCTCGCCCGCGCCGCCATGATCAGCTCGCCCGCTTCGTCCGGCGTCAGGCTGGCGTTGGGTAGGGCTTCAATCAGTTCGGCGGTGGATAAATCAGCAAAATCGTCAAGCGTCAGCACCTTGGCTTCGCCCAGCTTTTCCAGCCAATCCTGCTTAATGGCCGGATGCTGCGCGGCAAATCCGATCAGCGATGCTTCCATGCCAAGGCCGGTCAACTTCTGCTCGTTTTCCTGCTGCTTGCGTTCCAGATAGCTTTGCGCCCGGTTATGCAGTTCCTGCGCCACGTTTTCATCGAAGCCTTCGATCGAGGTCAGATCCTCAACCGGGATGAACGCCACTTCCTCGATAGAAGTAAAGCCTTCGGTTACTAACAGGTGGGCAATGACCTCTTCAACGTCAAGAGCTTCGACGAACAGTTGCGACAGCGAGTTGAATTCCTCGGCGCGACGCTCGGACTCGACGGCTTCGGTCAAGATGTCGATACTCCAGCCGGTGAGCTGCGAAGCCAGACGCACGTTCTGGCCGCGGCGGCCGATGGCGAGCGACAACTGGTCGTCCGGCACCACCACTTCGATGCGCCCCTTGTTCTCATCGATGACGACTTTCGTCACTTCGGCCGATGACAGCGCATTGACAACGAAAGTGGCCGCATCGGGCGACCATTCGGTGATGTCGATTTTCTCGCCCTGCAATTCACTGACCACCGCCTGCACGCGCGAACCGCGCACGCCGACGCACGAAAGCACGGGATTGACGCTCGAATCCTTGGAATAGACGGTGATCTTGGCACGCGAGCCGGGATCGCGGGCGACGGCCTTAATCTCGATGATGCCGTCGTAAATTTCGGGCACTTCCTGCGCAAACAGCTTGGCGAGGAATTCCGGGTGCGTGCGCGACAGGAAAATCTGCGGCCCGCTCTTTTCGCGTCGCACATCGCTGATATAGGCACGGATGCGGTCACCGGGACGGAACACTTCCCGCGGGATCAACTCGTCGCGGCGGATCATCGCCTCGGTGCGGCCGAAATCGACGATGACGTTGCCGTATTCGACCCGCTTGACCGTGCCGCTGACGATCTGGCCGGTTTTATCTTTGAATTCCTCATATTGTTTCTCGCGCTCGGCGTCGCGGACTTTCTGCAACACCACCTGTTTCGCAGTCTGGGCAGCGACGCGGCCGAAATCGATCGGCGGCAGCAGGTCGCGGATTTCGTTGCCGATCTCGAATGTTTTATCCAGCTTCAGCGCGTCCTTTAGGCGAATCTGCGTCGCGCTGTTGAAACCTTCCACGCCTTCCTCGCCGGTTGCTTCGGGCATATCGTCCGCCACCACGGTGCGCACGCGGTATAGCTTGATCTCGCCGGTTTTCTTGTCGATCTCGGCGCGGATATCGTGCTCGTGGCCGAATTTGCGGCGACCGGCGGTCTGGATCGCCTGCTCCATCGCCTCGATGACGGATTCTTTCGACAGCCCCTTCTCGCGCGCGACGCTATCGGCGATCTGCAGGAGTTCAGTGCTTCCGTATATTGCTTGGCTAGTGGCCATAGTAAAAATCCTTTCTTTAACTATGCTTTTTCATCGCCTCCGCCACCAGCGCATCAGTCAGCACCAGCTTGGCAGTACGAATATTTTGAAACGGGATTGATGCATCGCCGCCTTCCGGCAAGCTCAACGTTACTAGCCCATCCTTTATTCCTTTGATCACCCCGCGGAACCGCTTGCGGCCGTCCACTGGGATCATCGTTTCGCATTTGGCTTCGTAGCCGGCAAACCGCTCGAAATCTTTCGCGCGCGTCAACGGCCGGTCGATACCGGGCGAGCAGACCTCAAGGTCATACGCGCCCTGTATCGGGTCTTCCACATCGAGCAGCGCCGATACCGTGCGGCTGATCTCGGTGCAGTCGTCGAAGCTCATCGCTTTATTGTCCGTCCGCTCGGCCATCACAATCAGCGCCCGGCGGCGTGAACCTTCGGCCAGCTTCACCATCACCAGCCCATAACCCATGGCTTCCAGCGACGGCGCGATGGCCTGCGTTATTTTTTGTAGTATATCCACAGATCAATCCAACCAATCCGCCTCCGCAATGCTTCGGCGCGATGTTTGCCTTTTCAAGAGCAAACAAAAAGGCGGGCAATTGGCCCACCTTGTAGAAGGCAATATAGCCATAATTGGCGCGTTTACAAGCTGAAAATAGTAAAATTTTCCGCCGGAGGCCAAAAAATAGTTGGGTTAGGGCGTTTTCGCCTCTATACATGGCATGATACCGCTTTGAAACCGGAGGCGACCATGAAGAAAAACACCCTGTATCTGATAGCCACCCTGGTTGCGATCATCCTCGCCGGCCTGATCCTGACCCCTAAAAAAACCGCCGGCGTCGACCCCTCTGCGCTGCCTACTAACGGTCTGGTAACGGAAGAATCGGCCCGCCCGGAACAAAAACAGGCGAATGCGCCGGGAAACGTACAAGCTCCCGTCACAACTCCTGTCACTGTCCCTGGCACGGTATATAGCCCCGCTCCTGCGTCGACAACGGTACCACCGCCCGTCCAGATTCCTACGCACGATTCGACACCTGCCCCTGCACCGGTACCGGCGCCTGTTCAAACGCCCGTATACACGCCCCCTCCGCCGGCAGGACGATAAGCAACATTGAGCCAGCTCGCATCACAGATCGTTTCCGGTGACCGTGCCGCGCTGGCACGGGCAATCACGCTGATCGAATCCACCCGCGACGACCATCAGCGCGAGGCGCAGGCGCTGCTCACCGAACTCCTGCCCAAAACCGGCCATTCCGTGCGCATTGGCATCACCGGCGCGCCGGGCGTCGGCAAATCGACCTTTATCGAAGCGTTTGGGCTTTATGTCATCGAGCAAAGCCATAAGGTCGCGGTGCTCGCCATCGACCCATCGAGCAGCAAAACCGGCGGTTCCATCCTCGGCGATAAAACGCGCATGGCCAAGCTCTCTCAACATGATCATGCCTATATCCGCCCCTCGCCCACCGGCGGTTCCTTAGGCGGCGTGGCGCGGCGCACGCGCGAGGGCATGCTGCTGGCAGAAGCCGCGGGATATGATGTGGTGATTGTCGAAACCGTCGGTGTCGGCCAATCGGAGACGGAGGTCGCCGATATGGTTGATATGTTCCTGCTGATGCTACTGCCCGGCAGCGGCGACGAATTGCAGGGCATCAAAAAAGGCATCGTCGAGCTTGCTGATCTCATCGTCGTTAACAAAGCCGATGGCGATTTGAAGGCGCAGGCCAAGCGCGTCCGCACCGATTACTCGGCGGCGCTTAGGATGCTGCATCCCCCCCTTACATCCCCCCCGCAAGCGGGAGGGAAAGAGGGAGGAAACTGGCAACCCAAAGCCGTGACCTGTTCGGCGTTGCTCGGCGAAGGCATTGCCGATATCTGGCAGTCGGTACAGGAATTCACCAAGGCTGTGAAAGACAGCGGCGAACTCCCCCGCCGCCGCGCCCATCAATCCGTCGCCTGGATGTGGAAAGAAATCCGCGAAACGCTGCTTACGCGCTTCGAGCAGCATCCCAAAGTCGCCGCACAGATAGGTGCCATGGAAAAAGCCGTCGCCAGCGGCACACTTGCGCCGACGGAAGCGGCGATGGAGTTGATCGGGCTGGCGGGGAAAGTTTAGCAGTCCGTCATTCCCGCGCAGGCGGGAATTTCTGCATCAACATACTCATAAATGGATAGTTGAGATTCCCGCCTGCGCGGGAATGACGAGAATAAAATTAAGCAAAAACCGCCGTTAGGCAGTATTTTTCGGCAAATGCTTCCAAGTCGGGAGCGCTGACATTCCCCGGCAAATTGCACGCCGCTTCGACCGCTCTGGCAATGCGCTGGCGACGCACTTCCCATGATTCTTCGCCGGATTTGAAATTATCCTGAATATAGTCCTGCCTGGTATAGGCCTGTTTCCTGAGGGCGCGCATATGCGGGGACTTTCTGTGGGGTTGCGATGGAGGAGGAAATTTAGCATGGAAGGATATAAAAATTCTGTGGGGAATAATCACCGTTTTAGAACGTTGGATTTCCACCTTCGTGGAATGACAAATAAAAAAGCTCCGAGAAAAATCTTAGAGCTTTTTATATCCAGACTCCGTCATACAACGGGGTGACAGAAGAGCATCACCAGGCTAAACTGAGCACATTCACCAATCGGCGAGCGGTGTGTTATCAAGAATTCCCCAATGGTATATCACTTGAGTATTTCCGGCAGGTGGCGCAGCGCGCTTAAGGTCGGCTTCCCGCCTCGCCGTGCACCAGTCCAGCTGGGAGAAACCGCGCGTGGCGCCCATGGCTTCGCATTCTGCTTCCGGGCTGGTATCCGCATTCGCCCAGTTGGGGTCGGTGACTTTATTGTAAAAGGTAAAATACTGGCAGCCGGCCAGCATCGGCATGCAGACCAGAGCTGCCAGTCCATATAAGCTGTTTTTAGTAATAAATTTCAGTATATTACTATCTATCCGATCGCTATTGACCATAAGCCACCACCATTAGTAATTTAATGTGATAATGGCATAAAATGATTAATATCAGACTAAAAATTCGTACATGTTCGTACATGATAGTGGATTCTGTACACAATAAACAAAAAGGCCTTCGATTTCTCGAAGGCCTTTTTCATATCATGTGAAGAGAGCATCTAAGCGCAGGTGGCGAAGTATCATGTAAGATGATTCGTTTAGCCAGACAGTCAGCTGGAGTATCCAGCGAAAGCCGACAATAAACAAAATCCTTAGAAAGGAGGTAATCCAGCCGCAGGTTCCCCTACGGCTACCTTGTTACGACTTCACCCCAGTCATTGACCCTGCCGTGGGCGCTTTTAAGGGCGACTTAAGGCAGAACCAACTCCCATGGTGTGACGGGCGGTGTGTACAAGACCCGGGAACGTATTCACCGCGGCGTGCTGATCCGCGATTACTAGCGATTCCAATTTCATGTACTCGAGTTGCAGAGTACAATCCAAACTGAGGCGGCTTTTTGCGATTAGCTAGCCCTTACGGGATCGCAGCGCATTGTCACCGCCATTGTAACACGTGTGTAGCCCAGGGTGTAAGGGCCATGAGGACTTGACGTCATCCCCACCTTCCTCCGGCTTATCACCGGCAGTTTCCTCAGAGTTCTCAGCATTACCTGTTAGCAACAGAGGACGAGGGTTGCGCTCGTTGCGGGACTTAACCCAACATCTCACGACACGAGCTGACGACAGCCATGCAGCACCTGTGCATCTCCCAGCCGAACTGAAGAGCTCTCTTTCAAGAGCTCATAGAGAGCATGTCAAACCCTGGTAAGGTTCTTCGCGTTGCCTCGAATTAAACCACATGTTCCACCGCTTGTGCGGGTCCCCGTCAATTTCTTTGAGTTTTAATCTTGCGACCGTACTCCCCAGGCGGGGTGCTTAACGCGTTAGCTGCGCTACTCAGGGGTAACCCCCGAACAGCTAGCACCCATCGTTTACAGCGTGGACTACCAGGGTATCTAATCCTGTTTGATCCCCACGCTTTCGCGCCTCAGCGTCAGTTGTCGTCCAGATAGCCGCCTTCGCCACCGGTGTTCCTGCTAATATCTACGAATTTCACCTCTACATTAGCAATTCCGCTATCCCCTCCGACACTCTAGCAATGCAGTTTCAAAGGCAATTCCCAGGTTGAGCCTGGGGATTTCACCTCTGACTTGCATCGCCGCCTACGCGCGCTTTACGCCCAGTAATTCCGAACAACGCTAGCACCCTTCGTATTACCGCGGCTGCTGGCACGAAGTTAGCCGGTGCTTATTCTTCAGGTACCGTCATTATCTTCCCTGACAAAAGAGCTTTACAACCCTAAGGCCTTCATCACTCACGCGGCATGGCTGGATCAGGCTTGCGCCCATTGTCCAATATTCCCCACTGCTGCCTCCCGTAGGAGTCTGGACCGTGTCTCAGTTCCAGTGTGGCTGGTCGTCCTCTCAGACCAGCTATAGATCGTAGGCTTGGTAGGCCATTACCCCACCAACTACCTAATCTAACGCGGGCCGATCTTTCAGCGATAAATCTTTCCCCCGGAGGGAATATCCGGTATTAGCAGCAGTTTCCCGCTGTTATCCCAGACTGAAAGGCACGTTCCCACGTGTTACTCACCCGTGCGCCGCTCTGTATTGCTACAGCGCTCGACTTGCATGTGTTAAGCCTGCCGCCAGCGTTCGTTCTGAGCCAGAATCAAACTCTCAAGTTTTGATTCTCGCTTGTGTTCGCAAAGACCGAGATCTCCACGAACGCTTGCGCATATTATTCCAAACCAATGGTTTGAAACTCAAATTTTTCGGAAACACGCACAACATCACCCGATATGCAAAACACTATGGATTTACAGGCATATCGGTTGCGTTATGGTATTTTATTACTAAGACGCATGTGACATTGTGCATGATATTTCAACGACGCCCCATCTCCGAAAAGAATGGTTTGCCGCGACACAACGCCACCTGCGCTTAAATGCTCTTCACAATGTCAAACTGCAGATTTTGCCGGAATCCCTATACTATACTATATGGGGTTCGTTTTGGCAAAATCAATGACTGGCACTTTTTACTGTGCCCGTCGAAAGGAACGCTGTTATGGCAAATAGAATCGAGGGTGTCAACAGGGAAAAATAGTTTTATTGGCGATTTTTTTGTTTAAGGCGGAAACGGGCGGATTTGCTTGGTCCCATAACCGTCATTGCGAGCAAGAGCGAAGTAATCCGGCTTATCGGCTCGTTCCGAATTCATGGTCAGGCCGGATTGCCACGCCTGCCTGCGCGAAGCCAAAGCGGCTTCGCTTCGGCTAGGCAGGTCGCTACGCCTCCTCGCAATGAGCGATTATACAATAAAAAACCCCGCCCTCCCAAGGAGAGCGGGGTCAGGTATTGCTACCTATTCAATCATTAAGTGGTCTTTTTCAGCAACGTCGTATAGGTTGTGAGCAACATATACACGCCTGACAAGCCGACCAGTACGCTGATGATGTGGCTTAAATCGCCAAACAACATCGTGATCAGGTCGACATGCAGCCAGGTTATCAGGCCGATGTTAACGGCGCCGATAATTACCAGCAACAATGTCAATTTGTGCAACATATCTCTTTTACCTCCTGGCGGTCAAAAAATGCCTTTTAACCTAACTTAAGGATAGCAAATTTTACTGCATCGCACAATAGATATGTTGCATTGCAACAAAAATTAGCTAAACCGCGCCGGATCCGCTGGATATACGCCTAATACAATGACTTTCTTGCAGAAAAAGCCTAATTCCTCCAGCGATTGCTGGACGTTCTTCTGGCGTGGATGCCCCTCCAGCGTCAGGAAGAACTGTGCCGCCTCCCGCCGCTGGCCACCGGGGATATAGCTTTCGAGCTTGACGATATTGACCCCGTTGGTGGCAAAGCCGCCCAGCGATTTATACAGCGCCGCCGGGATATTACGGATAGTAAAGAGCAGCGTGGTGAGTATTCGCCCGTCCTTCGGCTCCGGATCGACCGGCTGGCGGGCGATGATAATGAACACGGTGACGTTATTATCCGCATCCTGCATATGCTCCTTGAGCGTCGCAAGCCCATACAGCTCCCCTGCCAGCGGTGAGGCAATGGCAGCCTTGGTTTTGTCGTTCCACTGGGCAACATCGGCGGCGGCGGCGGCGGTATTGGAATAGGTATGCGGATTCAACCCCATCTCACGGATGGTTGCCCTACATTGCAGCAGCCCCTGCGGGTGTGAATAGACCTCTTTGACCGTCGAAAGCGTCGCCCCCTTGGGAGCCAGCAGGCAATGCTCGATCGGTTGGAAATACTCGCCCACAATGTGCAAATTCGTGCGCGGCAGCAAGTTATGGATCTCAGCCACCCTGCCCGCTTGCGAATTCTCCACCGGGATCATGCCCAGCGCTGCCTTGCCGCCCGCCACGGCTTCGAACACATCCTCGAAGGACGGGCACGGTAGTGTGTGCATATAGGGATGCGCCTGACGGCAGGCGAGGTCGGCATTGGCGCCGGCCACGCCCATGAAGGCGATGGTGTTTTCGGGGTCGGAAACAGAGGACATAGCAATACGATTTTTGATGGTGAGGGTTGGAATCAGGCGATTGATGATAAACAATAAATGCTTGTGGTAAAGCGCTTATTTTGCTAATGTCGTTAACATATTGTTAATTTGGATGGCATGATGAGCGATTCAGACGAAGTACAAGCCAAAACGGATAAGGTCAACCGCATCAAGTTTTTTGCTGTTACCTTCGCCGGTTATTTGAGTGCCGCTTTACTGGGCATGGCCGCTTATGGCGGCATAATACCGGCTATACCGGCGATTATCGGGGGTGCATTGTCTGTGGCGACCTCCACCTACCTGCAAATGAAGATCTCGCCCCAAAGCAGGCCCGACCTGCCAGAAGCAACTCTCGTAGACATGGATAAAACCTGCAGTCCCGAACTGCCCGCCCCTGCTCTGTCCCCGGAATGGGTGAAAAAATTATCCCAGTGGGAAAAGCTCCGCGCGCAGCAATCCGCCACACCAACTGAAATCCGCGTACGTTAGTAGGACTGGACACAGGAAAGTATCGTCCCTACATATAACTGGCTAAAACACCCTATTTTCTATAGATTGCAACGATGAGCACCAAACTCTGGACCCCCGACAGCTGGCGTGATCTTCCAATCAAACAGCAGCCGGAATATACCGACCTTGCCAGCCTGAAATCGGTGGAAACCACCCTTTCCGCGCTGCCGCCGCTGGCTTCGCCCGGCGAATCACGGGCGCTGAAACGCGAATTGGCCGATGCGGCGGCGGGTAAGGCATTTTTGCTGCAGGGTGGCGATTGCGCTGAGAGCTTTGCCGAATTTTCCGAAGAGAATCTGCGCAATTTCTTTCGCGTACTGCTGCAGATGACGATGGCGCTGATGTATGGCGCCAGCGTCCCGGTAGTCAAGGTCGGGCGCATTGCCGGACAGTTTTCCAAACCGCGCTCGGAAAATACCGAAAAAAAGGATGGCAAGGAGCTGCCCGCTTATCGCGGCGATATGGTCAATAGCATGGATTTTGATGCGGATAGCCGCTCGCCGGATCCGGAACGCCTGCTGCGCGCCTATTACCAAGGCGCGGCGACGCTTAATTTCCTGCGCACGCTGGCGCGTGGCGGCTATGCCTCGCTGAAGCAGATCAATAGCTGGAACATGGAATTCGCCCTGAGTTCATCGCAGGGCAAACGCTTCGCCGAGCTGATCGACCGCATCAACGAATGCATCGGCTTCATCCATGCCTGCCGCCTCCCCATCGACGATGTGGAAGAATTCGCCGAAGCCAGCTTTTTCACCTCGCACGAGGCATTGCTGCTAGGTTATGAAAGCTCACTCGTCCGTCGCGACGATTTCGACGGCAAGTACTATGCCGCTTCCGCCCACATGCTGTGGATCGGCGACCGCACGCGCAGTCCTGAGGAAGCGCATGTCGAATTTCTGCGCGGCATCGCCAATCCTATCGGCTGCAAAGTCGGGCCATCCATGACGCCGGACACGCTGCTCAAGCTGATCGACATCCTCAATCCCGACAACGAGCCAGGGCGTCTGACGCTGATTTCGCGCATGGGCAGCGGCAAAATCGGCGAATTGCTGCCACCGCTGCTGCGCGCCGTCAGGCAATCTGGCAAAACGGTGGTCTGGGCTTGCGATCCGATGCACGGTAATACCATCAAATCGCCCAACGGCTATAAAACGCGCAAATTCACCGATATCCTCGCCGAGGTGCGCCAGTTCTTCGCCATCCACAAGGCAGAGGGCACCCACGCCGGCGGCGTGCATTTCGAAATGACCGGGCAGGATGTGACCGAGTGCTTAGGCGGCGCGCAGGCAATTTCGGAGATGAACCTCTCCGACCGTTACCATACGCACTGCGACCCGCGCCTCAACGCCAGCCAAGCGCTGGAACTAGCATTTCTGATTGCGGAGACGTTGAAGAAGCAAAAGAATTAAGCCGTCATCACGGCGCAGGCTGGGATGACCGCACACTATCTTTTCCGCGGCGACCCGTTTGCGTCTCTTCCGCCTTCATCGATGCCTCCAACGAGTTGATCAATAGTGTAATAAATAAAGCCTTTTTCCATGGGACTAAGGCAGGCAGCTCCTCCCGCTTCCGCAAAAAGCCGCTCTACTTCAGGCGTTTTATCCCCTGTAATCATGATCAGCGGCACGTCAGGTTTAGCGGCTTTGAATTCTTTAGCCAGCTCAATCCCATCATTGCCATCGGGACGAACCTTCAAATTATTGTCTAGAATGATCAGATCAAATGCTTCACGAGCGAATGCTTCCCTGGCTTTCTCCGGGTTTTGTGCCTGCACCACGCGATGTCCCTTACCTTCCAGTTTACCTGTCAGGCTCTCGCGGTAAGGCTGATAATCGTCTACCAATAATATATTCGCCATCAATTCTTCGCCTTATCCACCAGCTTATTCTGGACGATCCACGGCATTATTAAGAAACATACGTCGCTGGCGTCGGAGAGAAGTGTTTTCTCCACAGGTGGTTAATAACAAATTCCGAATCGGGTTCCACATTATCCCTCAAACAATTCTGTCCAGCAGACGGGCGCGTCTGACCACGCTTTTCCAGATGCTCAAGAATAGCTGCGATCCTTCCCGCCTCCACCAATGCTATCGTATTATTTACCTCAGGTACATAGAAGTTGACCGCCTTGCCATTCAGCAGCAAATTTATCGTCTGGCCAGTATGGCGATTACGATAGGTATGAGCAAAAGGCGTGTGGTTAGTGAGTGTATATTCTTCCCGGAAGGCCGGCAGATCTATTTCATCGTCCATAGATGTACACATGGCAAGGGTGGCTCCCGACCGGATGTGGGAAAAATCATTCTTTTTAAGCCCACGATTGCCCGTGGCGAAAACCAGCACATCACAGCTTTGCAATAAATGTTCCTTAGCGGTGATGCCGTCACTTTGATCTTGCGATAGCATATAATGCTGCGCCACTGCGGCGGTTTTGCGCCCATGATGGATGTCATACACGAGGGGCTCGATGCCCTTTGCCCGCAGCGCCGCCGCGACGGCGCTGCCGATTGTTCCAAAACCGACAATGCCGATTTTATGTTGGGACAGATTCGTTCCATTTTGCTGAACCAGCAGGGATTGCAAAGCGTCTATCACATTTTTACCTATATCATTGTCGCTGACTGCCTTAAACTCCGTCCGCGCAATCGACGTCGCCTGCACCGTATGCTTGCGCATGCCTTTCCGATGCTGAATATCACCATTCAGGGTTGTTTCCGTTACTGCGATCAGGCGATCGCCATAGCGCCTCTCAAGCGCAGGAATAGCAGAGGCAAAATACTTTCCATGGTCTGCAATCAGGAAACTCTCTCCTGGTGGAATGCTCTTGTCGATCAGGTCCATCGCAATGGATGGCGAAGAATCGAGCATCTCCTTGGTGATATCTTCTCTTAAAGGATAGCGGCGCTTGATTTGCGCAACGATATCTGGGTAGTGCACGCTGCTGCCTTTGGGAATTACGGCACGGATAGGAGCCACCTTCTCGAGAGCCGCAAGGAAAGATGGCGTATTGGGCATGACATGGGTCACGACGATCAATCCAGTTCCTTCAGCTGGACGCAGAGAAGCAGGCGGCTGCAGTCTGCTGCCCGTCAGCGTCCGAATGACATCTTCATAGTAGGGCTGGAAGTTTTTTATATTTCCTGATCGGCCGGACGCATGTTGATTCATCAATTTTTCGCCTTATCCACCAGCTTGTTCTTGGCGATCCACGGCATCATACCGCGCAGCTTGCTGCCTATTTCCTCAATGGGATGCTCGGCGGAAAGGCGGCGTTTGGCCTTGAAGCTTGGTTTCCCGGCCTTGTTTTCCAGCATCCAGTCGCGGGCGAATTTGCCGGTCTGGATGTCGGCGAGCACGCGCTTCATTTCCTTTTTGGTTTCGCCCGTGATGATGCGCGGGCCGGTGGCGTAATCGCCGTACTCGGCGGTGTTGGAGATGGAATAGCGCATGTTAGCTATGCCGCCTTCATAGATCAAATCGACGATCAACTTCACCTCGTGCAGGCATTCGAAATAGGCCATCTCCGGCGCATAGCCGGCCTCAACCAGCGTTTCAAACCCCGCCTGAATCAGATGCGATAAACCGCCGCACAACACCACCTGCTCGCCGAATAAATCAGTTTCGCATTCTTCCTTGAACGTCGTCTCGATGATGCCCGAGCGCCCACCGCCTACCGCCGAAGCATAGGCCAGCGCCAGGTCGAGCGCATTGCCCGAGGCGTTCTGGTGCACCGCAACCAGGCACGGCACGCCGCCGCCCTTCTGGTATTCCGAGCGCACCGTATGGCCGGGACCTTTGGGCGCCACCATCCATACATCCATGTCGGCGCGCGGCTCGATCAGCTGGAAATGCACGTTGAAGCCGTGGGCAAAGACGAGGCTGGCGCCTTTTTTTAGATGCGGCGCGATGTCGTTGGCATAAATCTCCGCCTGCAATTCATCGGGCGTGAGGATCATCACCACGTCCGCCCACGCCGCCGCATCCGCCGGCGTCATTACATCGAACTTGGCGCTCTTCGCCTTGGCCACCGAGATCGAATCAGGCTTCAGCGCCACGCGCACGTCCTTGACGCCCGAATCGCGCAAATTCGCCGCATGGGCGTGCCCCTGGCTGCCATAGCCAATGATGGCGATTTTTTTATTCTTGATGAGGTTGAGATCGGCATCTCTGTCGTAATAAACTCGCATAGGTAATTTCCTTAACGTATGGGTTGGATCTGAATCTATCGGGTAACCTCTTGGGAAGCAGGTAAAGGCGCGCGCAATGTTAGAATCTCGGTATGAGGCGCATGTATCCTATCATCTCGAAGCTGATTAACGGGTGGAATATGATCATCACGCAAGATCATACCCTCGTGCCTGACTACTTGCGTAGCGGCGCGTTGGGCGACTTTGGCAGCTTCTAGAGGCGACATGCCATGCATTTCGCCAAGCAGCATCCCCGCCATAAAGGTGAGGCCGGCGCCAGCGGTATCAGCCACTTCTTCTTTCGGTATATTGTAATGCGGATTCACCGGAATATGCACTGCGGCGCCTCTCTCGGTGTACACATCTACGCCGTCTTCACCTTTCCTGACCACGATGTTTTTTACCCCAAGGCCACGCAGGCCTTGCGCCACGTTTTTTGGCGTATTCCATCCGAATAGCTGTTGGCCAAGCATAAGATTATCTTCCGGGTGGCTGAAAAATACCATATCGGCTTCTTTGAAGACTTTAGTCAAAACCTGCTTTGCGCGTTCAGAATTGTTTTCCCATACGCGCGCGCGCGTTTCCGGGTCAACGACCACTTTTGCGCCACGTTTCTTTGCCTCGCGCATCGTCTTCAGTAAACGCTCCACCGCGGCGTTATCCAGTGCACGCGCCACCGCGATGCCGGTGACAACCAAGGTGGTATCCTTGTCAACATGTGCCAGGAAGCTATCTACGGTTTCTTTGCCCTTATCTGTAAACAGGTAGCGATAAGCGGAATCGTTACGATCAACATATTCTAATGTCATTTTGTCACGCGTTTCGCCCGTGAACTGATAGGCACCGGTTTTTTTGTCCGGAATAATGCCTATATATTGCCTATCGATGCCGTTTTTTCTGAGGTCTTCAAGAATGGTTTCACCGCGCGTATCGTTGCCCAATGCGGTTAAAATCGCGATATCGACTTCTTTGTCGCTATCTGCGACTTCCGCGATAACTCTTTCCAGGCGCTTTGCGGCGACAGCGAAAACGACAGCATCACCGGATACTGATTCATGCTTCTTGTTTCTATCCAGTGCTTCCAAGGGTTCACTGAGAATTACAATTTTTTTAGTCATGGTAACCTTTTTATTGCCTGGTTTTTATAGCTAATTAAAAATTAACTATATATTTACCTTTTTCTTCGAGAGTAGTCAAATTCCCTCTTTCCCTCTACTTACCGCCGCCACACCCGTCCGGCAAATTTCAATTAATCCCAGTGGCTGCATCAGCCCGATAAACTCGTCGATTTTCCCCGATTCGCCGGTCAGCTCGAAAACGAATGAGGCGGGCGTTGAATCGACCACCCGCGCGCGGAAGATATCGGCGATGCGAAGCGCCTCGACACGGCTCTGCTCCTCGCCCACCACCTTGATCAGGGCCAGTTCGCGCTCGACATGGGCGCCATCGATCGTCAGGTCATGCACCTTATAGACCGGCACCATTTTTTCCAGCAGTTTCTTGATCTGCTCAATGACCATTTCGGTGCCCGACGTGACTATGGTGATGCGGGAGTGTTTTTTATCGTGCTCGACTTCTGCCACCGTCAGGCTTTCGATATTATAGCCTCGCCCGGAAAACAGCCCTATTACCCGCGCCAGCACGCCGAATTCGTTATCCACCAACACCGCCAGCGTATGACGGCGGACGGTTTGGGTGACGGTGGGGATGTCGTAGACGATGTCTTTCATTATTATCCCTCTATTCGTGACGTTATGAACGGCTGACTCCGCTTTTTCTGCCTGTTGCGCCATGTCTGGCTCCGGGTAACATCTTCTCCTACACTTGCCTCAATGGGACGGCGAGAGTCAATATCTTCCTGAGTAACGATGACCAATGCTCCCTTCTCACCTTCGCCGGCCCCTATCGGTGGCCTGGCTCTGTCAGGTTCAGTTATAGTGATCTGCTCCCGCCAGCGCTGATACGCGGGCTCTAATGTGTGTATCTCAGGAGTATGTCCCGACAGCGTACTGATAACATCGTGAACCCTATAGCTATGGGGCACCATGGCAAGCAGAGACGGGATGGTCTCGTTTACCAGATCTTCCACACTAAGCCAATGGGCTTGCACTTCGGGCGGAGCGCCGTGGCGCATGGCCATCTCCGCATCGGTTTTGATGGTCGAAGTGCGCACGACCAAACCGGAACGACGTATGTCCCGGTCTCTCCGCGCGGCATAACGCTCTATATGGATTTCCATTTGATCCTTGGCCTCGGAATAGGCAGGCCATAATTGTGAATCTTCCCGGGGAAGACTAACGGAGCTTAACCCCATTACATTGACGTTCACCGCCTGCTTCGAGTTCATGCGCAGCTCCTGCGCAAGCTCATCCACCGCCCCCAGTAAATCCTTGAAGGCGACAAAATTCATTTTCCATATTTTGGGATCAGGCAACCGTTGCGGATCGCCCAGATCAGGATGCCCCTGCCAATCAAAGGGGCCTACCGCATAAATCAGGGTGATTTTGACCGGCGCCTGGCAATCGCCCGGATGCGTGATCCGCCGCAGTTCTGCATAGGTCTTATCTATTCCTTTCGGTGTACCGATATCAGCTAAAATAGGATGTTCGCATAATGCACCTGCCAGTTTTTTATTGCGTGAAATACCGACGCAGACGTTCATCGGATCTTTTTGAAACGCTTTTAAATAGGCGCCGCCCAGCACGCCGCTTGCTCCGGCGACAATGACTATATGCCTGCTTTGTTTGGCTTCCGGAGCAGCACTACTCACAACAAATCCCTACTCTTGCTCTGCGCTTTTTTCCTTCGGCCCCGTTACTCGCCCGTCAGGCTTACGGCAATGATCGGCATACGCAGCAGACGATGACCTTACATGCTCAATGCGGTAACCGGGAGCGGGCGGGACTCTGCATCGCTTTTATCGGAACCTTCTATAAACGCGTTAAGTGCGTTATTTATCTCATCGTATCGCTGATACCCGTCTCCGGTCAGGCGATAGATAATCGAAATCTTGGGTCCCGATTGTTCCTGTTTCTCAACGAATCCCTGCTCTACCGCTGCTTTGACCGCATCGAAGAAACGGCCGGACGATCCGGCAAATCCCTTCCCGCCGTAACCGGCGATTACCGCATCCATCGGCTTGAAATCCGTGCGCAGGTAAGTAGCCTGTTCGTGATCGCCCATGAAGGCTACCAGCGCATCCACTGGCTTATCGGCAAAATAAGCGTTGCGGTCTTTAATGGCTGCAATGTTGTTATCCATAATATCCGTTTCTCTCTCAGCGGTTTTCCATATTAATTTCTTGAAAGCCCTTCATCGTCGCTGGGACGTTTGTCACCTGAAGAAAGTAGATTTGCATCCTTTCCGGAAGACTGAATTAACTCCACCCAGGTTTTATCTTGGGTAAAATAAGGAGTAAGGCGGTGTTCAGGCGGGTAAATCACCTGACCGGCGGCTTCCGGATTGTACCGGAGAAATGTTAAATGCGGCTCTATGGTTTCCTTATACTGTTTTTTGCCATCTTCGGTCAGGCGGTAAACAAAATATATATCGCCATTCTTCCGCATTTTCTTTTCCTGCTCAATCCACCCTTGTGCCTCAGCTTGCTTCACCGCTTCAAAAAAACGGTCAGGCGTTACACCAAATCCTTTGCCGCCAAAGCCCCTGTATCGTGCATCCAGTTCCCGAAAGTCCGTACGTTCATAACTTTCTCGGCGATCTTCGATCATTAACGTTATCAGCGCATCCCCCAGTCTTTCAGGGCACTGGAAATACTGGTTACGCAGTTCAAGATCTCTATCTACATATTTTTTTATTTCAGTCATATCACTACTTCCGTTACAATAAACCCTTGCTCTTACTTTGTACCTTTTCCTCCGGTCGCAGCACCAGCACAGGGCAGCGGGAAGTCTGGGCGACGGCGGAAATATCGCAGACAATTTTTTACCTGGTTATTTTCTGCCCATCTTAGATTCCTGCATCTTTCGATGTACACTTTTTAATAGCTCCAGCCGTTCGTCCGAATCATAGAACAGCGAGGACAATTGTTCGGCCTGTATTCTATCGCTATGCGGCGAAGTGTTCTGCTTTTTCAAAAGCGCTTCTCTGGCGCGTTGCATCTCCGCTTTTCTCTTTTCTATTACCCCTTTTTTTACTGGCCGCTCTGCCTGTTGTCGTCTCCTACTTTCCGCCTCTTTCTGCTTCCCATCTAAATCACCCCGATTTTTTTTCGCTCTGGCCTCATCTATTATAATTTTTGTTGGTTCGTTGACAGTTTTTTTGCGTGCTTCCGCAGCGGAGCTTAATTTCGGCGTTTCTTTTTTTATTGAAGGTGTATAGTTTTGAATATAGTCATCCATCTCCCGCTTAATAGTTTGATCGTATAATTCCCTGCCTGCGTCTGTAAGCAAAAATTTAAACTCCTTCCTATTTCCTTGTTTTTCAATAAGTTTTTCCTGTTCGGCATAGCTACTTATTTGTTTAAAAGCATCATGCCCATTAGCCCAACCGCTCAATCCTCCATATCCGCGGCAAGCATATACTTTCTTGTACATTTCAAATGCTGGACATGCCTTTACTCCCGTTTCTTGCTCCTGCTGAGCCAAATAAGCAATCAAACTATAACAGTTTTTATGCGTAGGCCTGCGATTTTCAGTGTGGGTTTTTTCACAGAGATAGGCATGCCTGGCGGCAATCTTATCATCCAGCTTCAATCTTGGCTTTTTACGTCCCATATTACACCAAATCCTTGCTCTTGCTCTCCGCCTTCTCCTCCGGCCCCAGCACCAGCTCGTAATGCGCCGCGCCCGCCGGGATCATCGGGTAGACGTTTTCGTTCTGGTCTACCAGCATATCGACCAGCACCGGACCTTTAATGGTTAACATTTTTTTAATAGTATTGTCAACCTCGCTGATCTTATCGCAGCGCAGGCCACTCATGCCGTAAGCCTCTGCAAGTTTTACGAAATCGGGCAGCGAGTCCATATAGCTCTCGGAATAGCGCGAGCCATGGAACATTTCCTGCCACTGGCGCACCATGCCCATATAGCGGTTGTTGAGGATAAATACCTTGAGCGGCAGGCGGTATTGCGTGATGGTGGAGAGCTCCTGGATGTTCATCATCAGGCTGGCCTCGCCGGTGACGCAGACGACCAGCTCGTCGGGGTGCGCGATCTGCACGCCCATGGCGCTGGGCATGCCGTAGCCCATCGTACCCAGCCCGCCGGAGGTCATCCAGTGGCCCGGCGCATCGAATTTGAGGAACTGCGCCGCCCACATCTGGTGCTGGCCGACATCGGTGGTGACATAGGCCGATTGCACTTTGGTCAGCTCGTACAGCCGCTCCAGCGCGTATTGCGGCTTGATGGTCTTACCGTCCTGCTTATAGGAAAAGCTCTTCTTCGCCCGCCAGGTTTCGATCTTTTTCCACCATTCGGCTAAATCCCCTCCCCCGTTCGGGGGGAGAGTTAGGGAGGGGGATATTGCCTTCCACAGCGCAATCATCTGCTTAATTACATCCCCTGCATCGCCAACGATCGGCACATGCGCATGCACGTTTTTATTGATCGAGGAAGCGTCGATATCGACATGGATTTTCTTGGAATGCTTTGAGAACGCATCCAGCCTACCGGTCACGCGGTCGTCGAAGCGCGCGCCGATATTGATCATCACATCGCATTCGGCCATGCACATATTGGCTTCGAGCGAACCGTGCATGCCCAGCATGCCGACGAATTGCCGGTCAGTGCCCGGAAATGCGCCCAGCCCCATCAGCGTATTGGTGATAGGAAAGCCGGTCAGGTGCACCAGTTCCTTGAGTGCCGCGCAGGCTTCTGCGCCCGAATTGATGACGCCGCCGCCGACATAGAAAATCGGGCGCTTGGCAGTCGCCATGAGGTGAACGGCTTTTTCTATCTGTTTCGCATCGCCTTTGAACGGTGGCCGGTAGGATGGGCGGCTGACCGGCTGCTTGCCCTCATACACCGCATTCTGGTTCATGATATTCTTGGGGATATCGATCACCACCGGCCCCGGCCGCCCCGTGCGCGCAATATGAAACGCTTCATGGATGATGCGGCCGATATCGTTTACGTCCTTGACGAGATAATTATATTTAGTGCAGGAGCGCGTGATGCCGGTCGTATCGGCTTCCTGGAAGGCATCACTGCCAATCAAGTGCGTCGGCACCTGCCCGGTAATACACACCAGCGGGATCGAATCAAGCATGGCGTCGGTCAGCCCCGTCACCGCGTTGGTCGCGCCCGGCCCGGAAGTGACCAAAACCACACCGACCCTTCCCGTCGAGCGCGCATAGCCTTCTGCCGCATGCGTCGCCGCCTGCTCATGGCGCACGAGGATGTGGCGCAGCTGATTCTGCTTGAAAAGCGCATCATACACCGGCAGCACTGCCCCACCCGGGTAACCGAACACGACATCGACATCTTCCGCCGTCAACGCCTTGACGATAATCTCCGCGCCGGGAATCTCCTCGGGTTCGATTTTTGCCGCCTGAGTCATAACGCTCTTTGTTATTGAGAAAAGGGTGCAAATTTAATGTTTTGGCGGCGAGAGGTCAATAGAAATCGGGCTCGGTTGCTACCTGTGAATAGCAGAATGTTTACTGCCAACCATCTTATGGGCAATCCCTCCAGATATAACGGGCACATTAAATGCCCTTTGAAGCGTATCTATCAGCACCTGATATTCCCGATCCACGGCTTCACATAGATAATGAAATACGCAGCTTTTATCATTGTTGCCGTTCGCCGCTAGATTCACCAGCGCCTTAGGACCGACAATATTCTGATTATAGGAGGCATCATACAATACTTTGGACACATAATTCAGGGTAAACTCCTTATTTCTTTCATCTGCCTGGTCCAATTTAGGAGCATCATTCAATCCTTCAAACCGCAAATAATCCTGCTGGGACTGTATGCGCTCAAGCGCTTTTACGAAACGTCCGATAAAAATATCCGTATTTTCTACCGCCTGAAACGCATCTAAATACTGTTTTTGAATCTCATACCATTGAGTATCTGGTACATTTACTGCGCTTCGCCGCTGGGTAAGATGGCGCTTAAAGGTCGTTAATTCCTCCTCCTGACGTGTTTTTTCCAATTCTTGTATTTGTGCCTCAGTCATTCTGGAGCGCTCGATTCCCTGACTCAGTTCCCCATCCAATTCACCCATATCATGTACCAGCGCCATGAGCATAACGCGGTTCCGGAGCTTTCTCCATTCCCCTAATAATGCCTCCTTAGATTTCGCCCCACCATTGCCGCTCTCAATCTTTTTCCGCGCCTGATGGAAAATTTTATCGGCCAGCGCTACGACGTGCAGGGAATGAATGGCGGGATTATGCCGTAATTTATGGCTAAATGGCATATGCTCATTATCCGCACCGCGTTCATGCATAGAAAGACGTCCCAGCAATCGAGCTAATAACGTATTATGCAGTTCACCCTTATTTTCAGACTCCGCCGGATCATAACTGATATTGAAAGCCACATCTGCCAAGGTAAGCATAAATTTCCATTTGGCATATTTGATAGGCTTGGGAATCAAGGTAAGTTCATAAGCTCGATCAGCAGCCTCCTTTTTTTCAATGGCTTTTTCCTGACCCACCGCATACCAATAATCCATTTCCGCGTAGCGTTCTTTAGTTTCATCGCGACTTCTGCTGTAAAGCGTTTCTACATACTGATCAGCCACTTTGCCATGTTCTGAAAATATCCCACGGCCATTATTTTTAAGTACTTCTAATATTGGCTGTGCAGACTCGCGAAGTTTTTTCAAAATATGATCAGGATGTGTCTCAATGGCTCTGATTGCACGGTAAAGCGTGCCAATTTGCCTATCCAATAAATCCATCTTCTTCTGCCGGATTATTTCCGGAAGATGTTTAGCTTCATCATGCAATTTCCGTAAGTTTTCTACCTCTTCATCAAGAGCATTTTCATGCTCTTCGAGCATTCTATATCCATCTTCATCAGAAAAGAGGCGGCGAAGCTGTCCCGTGTATTCATCACAAGCGGCTTGGGCACGCTCATGTTTATAGTAAGCGGTTTTAAAGTTTTGGCGCATAGAGATTGATACAGGGATGAAAATTAGAAGTAGTGTAAAGATTAACATCCATGTGCATATTTTAAAATGAAGCTTTTATGACATTTTTATATCGCTGCTAAGCTGTTGATATACCAGTGCCAGTCGCGCCAGCGTCACCACATCCAACTGCTCTGCCCGCTGGCTACCGTCAATTTCTGCCGCTTCCAACAGTTTATCCGTTGGAATAGCCAAGCCCTTGAGCGCCGAGCGCAGCATTTTGCGACGCTGGCCGAAGGCTTTGGCAACAACGGTTTCCAGCACCTCTTTGCTCACGGCGACCAGCGGCACCGGGCGCGGCGTCAGCGTCACCACCGCCGAGCTAACCTTGGGCGACGGGGTAAAGGCTTGCGGGGGTAATTCCATGTCGTAGCGGCAATCGCACAGCCATTGGCTAATCACTGACAGGCGGCCATAATCCTTGCATCCGGGGTTGGCGGTGATGCGCTCGGCCACTTCTTTCTGGAACATGAGGGTGAGGGATTCATATCCCCTCCCCCCTGTGGGAGAAGAAAGATAAATCTCCCCCAACCACTTCAGCAACATGGCCGTCCCCGCATTATAGGGCAGATTGGCGACGATCTTGCGCGGCGCAGCAACTGCTCGCAGCAAATCCACCTCCAGCGCATCGCCATGGATGAGTTGCAGCCGCCCGCCTGCCACCGACTGCAATTGCTGCATGATGGTGATGCAGCGGTCATCTTTTTCCACGACGAATAATTGTTTCGCTCCGGCCGCGAGCAACGAGCGCGTCAACCCTCCCGGCCCCGGACCGATTTCAATGACGTTGCAATCGTCGATATTACCGGCATAGCGTACGATCGTATCGGTAATGCCCGGGTCGAGCAGGAAATGCTGTCCCAGCGATTTGCGCGCCAGCAACCCATGCGTTTCGATGACGCGCTTTAAGGGCGGTAAGGTGGAAAAATCGTTCATTATACTGAAATAACTTGCAAAAGTACCATTTGCACATGATTATAGAGCAAATGCAACCGCTCTCCAGCGAAAATCGGAGATGCCATGGAACGGGCGTTACTGGTCTTAAGCGCATTGTTGCTCAACGCCCTGTTGGCCGGGCCGCATCACTGGTACGAAGCGCTCGGACTGGCAGGCCTGTCCGCCTTCCCCGCCCAGGCTTTACGCGACATCGAGCGCCGCCTCAACCGCGATCACCGCAGTGCGAAAGAGCGTAGAACGCGGGGAACGCTACTGGCATTCATGGTACTGGCGGTCAGCCTGGTTACCGGCACATTATGCGGCTGGTGGTTCAGGAAATACCTGCCGTTTGGCGGATTATTGCTGCTCATTCTGATGCTGCCCGTCCGCCCGGCATGGGACACCGCATCGTCGATCCGCAAATACCTGAAAGCGGGTGACTTGCCTGCTGCCCGGCAGGTGCTGGAAAACACGCCGTGGCGGCATCATGCGCTGATGGACGATGATGGCGTGGCGCGTGCGGCCATCGAAACGCTGGCAGTACAGTTCTCGGAAAACATCCTCGCGCCGGCACTTTGGTACATGGCGCTCGGGTTGCCTGGATTGTTCCTGAGCAAGACCGTATGGCTGCTGGCGGAAACGCTGGTCCGGCCGGGCAATGCCGATCACGATTTCAGCCGCACGGCACAGAAAGCGCATATGATTATCCACTACCTGCCGTCGCGGCTTTCGGCTTTGCTATGGCTGACGGCGTCCCTGTTCGTGCTGCCGGTGCATCTGCGCAACACCGTACGCGCCATCGCATCCGCCATGGCAAAGGAACCGCCGCAAATACTTTCGCTGATAGCTGCCGCCTCGGTATTGGACGCATCGCTGGGCGGGCCTGGCTCGGCTTATGCCCATGAACGCTGGATCGGCAGCGGCACAACGCATCCCACCCCCGCCATCATCGGCCGGGCATTATATCTTTTTGCTATTCTTCATCTTCTTTTGTTCCTGCTTATAGGCCTCGCTCTCTGACAGATCGCCCGTATCAGGCCCCTTGCCCGGCCCACACAGGAATTTCTCGCGGATATCGATGGTCGAGTTGACGCCGACATTTCCCCAATGGCGCTTTAGCCACTCTTGGGCGCTTTTGCGGCCGATTTCCTTGAGATAGAGGAAGAAGTCCCAGTCGGCATTCATTTTGCTCGAAGCATTAAGCTCGCGCATCTGGTAGCCCGCATAAATGAGATGGACGCGCATGTCCTTGTAGCGCTTAAGGTCGAGTGCACCGTCCTGCAATAGCCGCGATACGAAATCGATAGCGCGCATTTCGGCAATCAGGCTGGAGTTGAATGAAATTTCATTGATGCGGTTGATGATTTCGTTGGCGGTCGTTGGCAGTTTTTCGTCATGAATGGGATTAATCTGCACCAGCACTACGTCCTCCGACTGGCAATTATAAATCAACGGCCAGATGGCCGGGTTGCCCATGTAGCCGCCATCCCAGTAATGCTGACCCTCCACTTCCACCGCCTGGAACAGGAACGGGATGCAGGCCGACGCCAGCAGCACGTCGGGTGTAATCTCATGGCACTGAAACACCCTCGCCTGCCCGCTCGCCACATGCGTCGCGGTGATAAAAAGCTTGATGATGCTGCAGGCATGCATGCTCTCTTCGTCAAGAATCTCTTCAATGATGCAGCGCATAGGGTTAATGTTGAGCGGATTCAATTCGTAGGGCGAATAGACGCGCGATAGCAGGTCGAACCAATGATAGGCCGGCGAATAATCCATATTCCAGCCGGTGAGCATGCGCTCCAGCGGCGTTTTGTGCAGCGGGCTGAATGCTGCCGCTTCGCTGATGCGCCGCCAGAATTCTTCCAGGCATTGTTTGGCGCCCTCGCGGCCATCCTTGGCATAGCCACTCACCAGCATGGCGGCATTCAATGCCCCGGCGCTGGTGCCGCTGATGCCCTCGATGACGACATCTTCCTCCTCGAGCAGCCGGTCGAGTACGCCCCACGTATATGCCCCATGCGCGCCGCCGCCCTGTAATGCGAGGTTGATTTTCTTGGCAACCATAGGTGAATCCGATCGATACGATGGAAGAAAAAGGATTATAGAAGAAAAGCATACAAATGCAACGAATTTGCTGCGGTGCGGAGTAATCGTTTTACCTTGTGTGCTCAAGGGTAAATTGCTACACGAATGGAATAAACAGACAGGGCATTGACCTTGTGAAAATAACGGATGCTGTATTGCAAAGAATTCATATTGCTCCCACCGAAAACTCCCAGCGATTGGAAGCAATGCTCGCGGTATTCTTTCTCGGCGTGGCCTATGTCAACCTATATACTCTTAAACTCGGACCACTAGGCCGTTGGGTGCCTTACGGCGTACTTCTTTTTTCTGCTGCCGCCTTAATCCTGTGTTCCCATAGTAAACTCAGAAATGTTTTTGATTTAATACCTTTGGACGCAAAGAAAATAAATTTTCTTATCATGCTATCCAACGGCATTTTATTGGCCATGACCATCCATCTCGCCAATAAAAATCTGGGGTACGCACAGTCCGCCGCCGGTTTTTTCTGGGGCAAAAAAATCTTTTGGGTCATGGCACTATTCAGCCTGATCATATTGGCGATGGGAATCAGAAAATCCCTGCGCGGAGGCTTTTCCAACCTTATCCTGCTCCTGATGATTGCCATAGGCGCAATGGAGTTCCGGTATATTTCAGAAACCACCCTGACAAAACCATGGGTTCTCCTCCTTCTTATTGGGCTTACAGGCATAGCCTCCATAGCTTTTTTCCCCAGAAGACGGGCTAATATAAAGCCAAAAACCCTGGAGAAGTTAGCTTTCCATATTTTATTTTTCCCCATCCTTTTTGCTCTATCTTTCAGAACTGATTATTTGTCTATCGGCGGCGCTCTATATCATCTGGAATATTTCTTTGGCCCGATCACTACATTAAAGGCAGGTGAAGCGCTTTTATTCACGCAACCCAGCCAATACGGGTTCCTCAATATACTGTTACCCTCGCTGCTGCCCTTTGGCCATGCATTAAAGAATTTCCACCTTTTCCATTCATTACTTCTTTTTGCCGTCGCCAATCTTATTCCCATGCTGTTCCTGAGGCGCAGTACGCTCACTGAATATATTTTCCTGTTTGTATGTTTTGTGACCACCCTCTTTTTTACCGACCCGGCGGCCATTGGTCCGAATGGCTTTCCTTCCTCTTCCGTCATGCGCTTCTTCCCGGTCTTTTTATTCATACTGGCTCTTCAATATCGCGGAAAAGACTGGTTTAGAACGGTATATTGCACCCCGTTCTTCGTCATGCTCTTTGCCGCGCTATGGAATTTCGAAGGATTCTTCTATGTCGCCCTCGGCTCGGCTTTCCTGGCGGGCAGCCACTTAGGCAATCCTCAACTGAGTCCTAAGGAGAAATATCATGTAGCAGCCAACAGCCTTATCCTATTTGGCTTAAGTTGCTTGGGGGGAATACTGATCGCTAATGCATACACATTAGGGTCGGTGGGCTCATTCGCCAATCTGAACCTGTATTGGATGCACCCGTTTGTTTATGCCAATGGATTGGGCGCGGTTCCCCTTAGCCCATTTGGTCCACAGCTATTGGTAGTAATCCCGATCGGCGCTTACCTGCTATGCCAAAACACAGATTACTGCCGCCCCATTGAAAGTGGGCTGATTGGATGCCTTCTCGGCGTATTATCTTATTATTATGGCCGTAGCGTTCCCAATAACCTGGAGGCGATGTTTCCGGTTCTGTTCATCATATGTCTTTTGCTCTTTCGAGAAGAACGCCTCAGAGAAACCGCTGGCAATACCCTGAGAAAAAGCGACATGCTGATAGTGACACTTAGCATTATTTTTGCCGTAACCACCTCATCGCTTATTTTCAGCCTGACCCCAGAAAAAATTTTTAAAATGAACCCGCAAGTGATCATTAATGATGCTATTATTGCCGCAACCCTTGAACGCCCCCCCGCTGGCCTGCGGAATCTGCAAAAGAAAATCGCCGAGACACAGAAAACATCCGAGATCCACGTTTCCTACTACGGCTATATGTCGCCAATGCAGATAGACCCGGCATACCAAGACAGGTTTAAGCCGTGGCTGCCAAGCCCTGCCGCGTTGATTTTATCGCCGGAGACAAAAAAATCAGTTGTAAACGCATTGGCCCATTCCAAACTGTTCCAGAATAATGACGGCTACCTGATTATCGACGTCAAGAATTCTGATCCATCGGTAGTCAATTATTTACTGGATCTCATACAACTATGGAAAAAATGTGATCTCGCTTTTGATGAAAGTGAATACCACGCCTATTTTTGTCGGTCCAAAACCATAAGCCCGCTTTAAGCTAATGGCTCGCCGCGCCGAAGCATGAAGTGCGAAGGATGGTCGGGGAGACAGGATTCGAACCTGCGACCCTCTGGTCCCAAACCAGATGCGCTACCAGACTGCGCTACTCCCCGAACCGGGATTCTTAGCCGATCTTCGCAGGATTTCCAATCTTCTTTAAAATAAATCTTCGCCCCTTGGGCCACTACATGCTCGCCAGCACACTGCAGTCAATTTTCCTGTCCTTGAGGGCGTGGCACAGGGTTATCGCCTCATCCTTATCGGCCAGAGGGCCGACGCGTACGGCGTAATCATTCGCATCACCACGCCGCGCCGAAACGCTGCCGCGCTTACCTTTCAGCAGGTCGGCATTACCGGTGCGGATGCCTTCCCATTGGCGCAGCGCGTCCATTTCGCTGTCGGCGGAAACCACCTGCACCCAAAAGGTTTTCTCATTTCTGGCCATCGAACCGGGGTTCGCTGACGATAGTCCCGCTTCGCGGCGATGCTCGGCCACGGCGCGCCGCCGTGCTTCATAATCGTCGGCATGAGCGTAACGCAGGGACGATGCGGCGGGCTGGGTTTGCGCGCTTTCAATCGTGCCGAAGCGGCAGCGCAGGTTGGGATTGATCGACAGCACGCCGCTCCGGCAAAAGGCATCGGCTGCCTCGCGGTTATCAAACGGGCCGATATTGAGCGACGTATCCTGCTGCTCGGTGGAGATGAGTGGCTTCATAATGCGCACATGCAGGCCGGCCGTCTCGCGCGGCACTGTGGTGCGGACGCCTTGCCAGAAGGCAAGCGCCATATCCTCGTCGGGGAACGATGCCACATTCAGCCACCCCGAAACCACATGCCGGTCATCCGTCATGCTGGCAGTGGCAGCCGCGGGTGGCGTCAGCGACGGCAACGGCGATTCCGACACCGGAGCATTGGCCATTACCCGCGTGTCGGACAAGGGAACGCGCACCGCCTCGGCCACTTCGACTTTGGCTTGCGTATGGGCGTTGGCGTCTACGGCCATCGTTTCATTCGGACGGGCACGCCACGGCAACACGGCTGGCGGCGGGCTGGCGGCAATTTCTGCTGGCGCAGGCGGCGGGGCGGGCGCGGCCTGCCATGGCATCGACGCACTTCCCACCGGCTGTTCCTCGGACGTTTCAGCCAGGCTGATGACCATGCTGGGCGGCGTGCCGCTGGCCTCCTCGATGACGAAGCAGGGTACATCGTGTGCAAACATCCGCGAGCAGATTTTTTCAGCCCTGGCCTGATTGGCAACCGGGCCGGCCTGTATGCGGGTAGTGACATGCGTCCCTGCTTCCAACACTTTTTTGGGGTAATATTTCAAGCCGCCCAGCTCACGCTTGTATTTCGCCGACAGCGTTTCCCACTCCTTCTGGGCATCCGAGTCGGGCAAGTTGCCGCCCAGCTCGATATAATACGTCTCGTCATCGGCAAAACCTGGCGCTGCCTGCATAGCAAGCATTACGGCGGCAAGAACGATCATGGTAAAGAATCTCACCCTATCCCCACTGTCATCTCATTTTTTAATAAATAGTTGGCGTCCATGTCGGGGAGGAAAATATATCGCCACCGGCAAAAAAACCAGCATATTTTTACGTATGCTGGAAATCCGCCGCATTCACCTTGACTGCCGGAATGGGCAATGCTACGTAATTAATCTTAATTAACTCTATTCCACCATCACTTATGAATGACACGCGCAAGCCACACCGCAGGATAAAAAGCCATCTTGGCATTGCCGCAGCCGGAATAATGACTGCCGCACTCGGTATTTCCGGCGGCGGTAAAACTTCTCCAGAGCTTCCAACGCACCTTAAGGCCATTTCTCCCGCCGATGCTATCACCGCTGCCGAAAAACGGCTGGAAGCAGCGCTGGATTCTGCTTTAATGGATTTACTCAAAACTTATGCCGAGATAAAGAAAGACGCTGCTCTGAGACACACAAAACCGATCATTACAGGGCAGAGAAAGTTAGATAAGGTATTACATCAATTCACAAACTATATCAGCCCCTCCACTGCAAAGAAAATGGAGATGCTGGAAGAGTTCAAATCCGGCATTACACTAAGTATATGTCCTCCGACCCCGGAATGTCCGCAGGGAAAATGCTACCTGCAACTCACAGCGTTTCCCGGAAAATGTCATGAATTAGTTGGGCTGGTCGAATTGCTGAATGCCAGGAAATCACTACATAATTTAGTTTGTGAACATACTGACGCCAATCTTGTGTCAGAACATTTAAAAAATAATATTTTTTTTAATCAGGTACTGGACCGCTTTGTTGGAAGTAATCCCGATTATCGGGAACAGGTAGCGAAAATAATGGAAAAAATATTGGCACTGCACGAGCTAGAGGGTGGTATAGCCCGGCCATCTAAATTGCACGTTGAGTTCAAAGTGCTGGATGATAACAGTCCCATACCCATCACCATACCCATCACCATTACCAACGCCGCTCCTGCCCTGGGTTGGGCGCGCTGAAAAGCAGTGGAGGCCGGGGTCGGAATCGAACCGACGCATACAGGATTTGCAGTCCCGTGCATTACCACTTTGCTACCCAGCCCTAAGGGGAAAAGATTATATAAGGCGCAGCCTCAAGGATGGCAAGGCGCAAATACAGGGTTGCGCTGGAACCTCCTCTACGCCAGGACAGGAGCAGCCTACCGCCATAGATTAATATTTGATAATAATACTGGACAAATAAATAAAATTGTATATAAACCATCTCACTTGGTTTTTTAACCATTGTTTAACTTTTTAAAAATGAGAACATCATGAAAACTTATTTTATCGCTCTTACGGTCGCCGCCTTATCGACGGTATCCTGTGCTGCGTTCGCCGGTAATGTGGTGAACATCCAGCAGGTTCAGACCTCTACCCAGCCCGGCAATACGGCGAGCATCGCCCAAACCGGCAACACCAATGAAGTCGATGTGGTTCAGACCGGCGACACCAACCAGGTGACCGCAGGCCAGACCGGCAACGGCAACCTCGCCAGCCTTGCCCAGGCGGGTTCCGGCAACTCTGTCAGCATTACCGAAGCTGGTGATACGAACCAGGCGTTTGTCGCCCAGACCGGCAACAGCAACACGGCAGGCATCAGCCAGCAGGGAAGCGCCAACTATGCGTCGATCCAGCAGGGCATTCCCGCCACTGCGAAGACTGCTGGCGTCAACGGCAATTCTAACCAGGCAAGCATAACGCAGTCTGGCAATAACAACTCGGCAAGCCTCAACCAGTATGGCAACAGCAACACCAGCTCGATTGCACAGACTGGCCTGAGCAACACGGTTACTGCAGGCGAAACCGGCAATCTGAACCAGTCGCTGATCGGTCAGAACGGCAACAACGACATCGTCGGCCTCACCCAGACGGCAACGGCCAGCAATACCTCCGTTACCCAGACGGGCAGCAGCGATAGCGCTTTTGTCAGCCAGACCGGCGTTGACGGGCATGTTGCCAATATCGTGCAGCAGGGCAATGGTCAATCGATCACGATTACTCAGCACGATTAATCATTCATTTCTTTGATCGGCCAAAGGTGCGCTGTATAATGCAGCGCACCTTTGTTTTTTTAGGGTAACGGATTATGGGCACGCCTATGCACATCCTTCACTTCACCATGATCACAGTATTGCTGGCCTGCCCTGTGGCCGCTGCTATTGCCGACGAAGATGGCTTCGTGATTCCGCAAGTCACCCGCAAACCGGCAGCTGGGGCAAAGAAAAACGCCGAGAAAACCCTGCCGGACGACGACCAGGAAAATGACATCCTCACCAAAGACCATCAGGCGGAAATATTGTCCAACCCGAACATCAGCGAATTTGGCCGCGTCAACGCAATGACGGGGGTCAATGGGAGCAATAAAGCCGTCATCAGCCAGCAAGGCGGCGATAATCGCTCAACGGTGATCCAGACCGGCAAGGATAATGAAGCCATCCAGATCCAACATGGAAACCATAACGACATGCTGCTCAACCAGCAGGGCATACATAACCGCTCCGAAGAAAGCCAGGTTGGCGACTATAATCATAAGATAAAAATCCAGAATAATCGCCGCGAAGAGGAAATTATCGAATCGCCGGATAAATAATAAATATTAAATAACAATAGCTTAATCTATTTATTGCCCAATAATTATCTTTTATTAAAGAATAATTAATTTTTGTTGCGCTTTATATTAATATCGGTTAAGTTTCATGACCATTAAATCACATGAGGAAACGGCATGACTCCCACTCTTCGTATCTCCTTATTCCTCGGTGCCGCGCTGCTGGCGGCAAGCGCCGTTCCCGCATCTGCCAGCACCATGGTATTCGAAGGGCAGAACGCAGGTTTGTTCCCCAACGCCAATCCGGCGGATACCGCACAGCTGATGGGCAGCGTCTCGCGTCCCTTCAATCCTAAAACTGCCGCGGCATCCGCCACTGGCCAGATCACCCCAGCATCCCTCATCGAGCAGTCGGTGGAAAGCCAGATCAGCGCCAAAATTTATAGCCAGATTTTTAACAGCAGCGCGGCTTCCGGTTCTTTCGACCTCGGGGGTGGCAGCCTGATCAATTTCGTACGCACCGGCGGCAATATCGACATTACGCTTACCGACCCGGTTCACGGCACGACCACCATCGTAGTTCCGGACCTATAGACCATGATGAAAAAACAGATCGCTCTCTACCTGTGCACATTGCTGGCTACCGCCGGATGCTCACAGCCGCAGCTATTCGAAAATAAGCTAGTATCGGAAGCGCAGGTTACCGACCACACCCGCGCCGGCGATATCCTTGCTTCCCTGCCTGCACCTACCGAGAAAATTGCCGTCGCCACCTACGACTTCCAGGACCAGACCGGTCAATTCAAGAACAATGACAAATATACCGATTACTCCAGCGCCGTTACTAAAGGCGGCTACTCCATCCTCATCAAGGCGCTGCTGGATGCCGGTAACAAGCAATGGTTCACCGTCACCGAACGCGGCGGCCTGAAAAACCTGCTCGAAGAACGCCAGATCATCAAAGTCATGCGCAACGAATATCAGGGACCGAGCGGCACCAAACTCCCCAATCTGCCGCCACTGGTGTATGGCGGCATGATGATTGAAGGCGGTATCGTCTCCTATGATTCGAATATCGTCACCGGCGGCATGGGCGCCACCTATCTCGGTATCGGCGCCTCGGCGCAATACCACCGCGACATGGTCACCGTCTATCTGCGCGCCATCAATATCCAGACCGGCGAAGTGCTGCTGTCCGTTAACAGCTCCAAAACCCTGTTCTCCACCCAGCTCGATACCAATCTGCTCAAATACGTCACCTTCGACCGCCTGCTGCAGGCCGAAGCCGGTGTCAGCATCAACGAGCCGACGCAACTCGCCGTGGGGCAGGCCATCGAAACCGCCGTCTATTCGCTGATCATGGAAGGCGCGATCAACCATATGTGGGATTTCAAAGACCCGGCCGCCGGTCAGGCCGCCATCCAGCAATATCTGATCCGCCGCGATGGCAGCAATGCCCACGCCGCGCAGGCCCCGGCATCCTCCTCTAACACCAACACCTCGGCCGAAGCGCAAGCCCTCGTCCGCGATGCGCAGGCGCACCCGGTTCCCGTTGCCGCCATACGTCCCTATGTCGCACCCGAAATTGTGCCGTCGCACACTATCGCGCCGCTGAATGCAACGCCCGCGCCTGTCGTCAGCGGCAATTAGTCAGGCAGTTAAGGCTTGAATCGACAAATGTTAGGGAGCAGTGCCGCGCCCGCCAACCGCCAGTTGCCCTTTAGCGAGTTTGTATTGCCCTTCTTTCCCCAAAGCCTGCATCAAGGTGTCTATATCCATCCGTATGACACCGATATTATTGATCAGGCGGTGTGCCGCGTGCGCAATCTTATCGTGATGGGGCTCACGCTCCAGGGCCTTTTCCATGGGTTCTTGACTCTGCATAGTTACTGATTGGGGAAATTCACCTGCCATCACATCCAGGGCGGCCGCATCCTGGGAAGAGAAATGCTCTGGATCGGTTAAAAATTTTTGATGCAAATCAGCAAAAGCCGCCGCAAGCACCAAAGGCAAGGAAATCATCGGCTGGCCAAGGTGCGCAGTGAGATCATAGGCAATATCGCCAAGTGCTGTTGTGATACGGCCAATACACGCCTGCTTATCGATGGACGTCTGCGGCGTGCTGTTCGCCTGCTGCCCTCGCGCCGTAACGGCCTTCTCCACAATCTCTCTCAACGCCTCTATCAGATCTTCTTCTCTCATATAGCCTGGGCCGAGCAGGTATTTATTCATCGACTCCCTCATCCAGAATTTCAAGCTCGCAGGAGGCGCCGTTCCCGAATCTATTGCCGGAACCCCTCCAGCCCACCTATGCATGCCTACCGGTGGATTGGACCCAACCGGCACCTTATCTAGCGCATCTGGAATAATGGCTTTGAGGTCGGCAATGGCATTATTCAGCAATATCTTTTCCTGTGCATTGATCATCGTGGGAGAAGAGCGATTTTCGGGTGTTATAACGACGTCAAGCTTCTGGTCATCGCGCAATACCAAGACTATCACTTTTTCCGTGCTCCCAGTAGGAACGAATGTAAAACTACGCTGCATCAGTGCCCTCCATCCTTTGATACTATGCTTCCATATAAATCATATTCGTCGGAATCCGTAATCGCCACCTTGACCATGCTGCCCGGCAACACCCTGCCCTTGGCCGCCACATGCACCACGCCGTCAATGTCCGGCGCATCGGCCTGGCTGCGGCCGAGTATGCTTTCGGGGAATACTTCATCAATCAATACATCAAGCGTTTTTCCCACTTTGCGTTTAAGCCGATCAGCGCTGATGGATTGCTGCGCCGCCATAAAGCGGTTCCAGCGCTCCTCGATCACTGCCTGCGGCACATGGCCGGCGATGGCATGGGAATCGGCCTCGGCGACATTCTCATATCGGAAGCAGCCCACGCGGTCGAGCTGCGCTTCTTCCAGCCAGTCGAGCAGATACTGGAAATCCTCCTCGGTTTCGCCAGGAAAACCGACGATGAAGGTCGAGCGCACCGTCATATCCGGGCAGCCCTTGCGCCAGTTGGCGATACGGTCGAGCACTTTTTCTGACGCCGCCGGGCGGCGCATGGATTTCAGTACTTTGGGGCTGGCATGCTGGAACGGGATATCGAGATAGGGCAGCACTTTTCCCTCCGCCATCAGCCCGATCACTTCATCGACATGCGGGTAAGGGTACACATAATGCAGCCGCACCCATACCCCCAACTCGCCCATCTCACGGCACAGATCGATGAACTTGGCGCGCACCGCGCGGCCCTTCCACTGGCTCTCGGCATATTTCGTATCGATGCCGTAGGCGCTGGTATCCTGCGACACCACGAGCAATTCCTTGACGCCCGACTTCACCAGATTCTCCGCTTCCAGCAGCACATCCGCCAGCGGACGGCTGACTAAGTCGCCGCGCAACTTCGGGATGATGCAGAACGAGCAGCGGTTATTGCAGCCTTCGGAGATTTTCAGGTAGGCATAATGGCGCGGCGTGAGTTTTACACCCTGCGGCAATAGATCCACATGCGGATTGTGCACAGGCGGCACGGCGCGGTGTACCGCCTCCACTACCGATTCATACTGCGCCGGCCCCGTAATCGACAGCACATTGGGATAGACTTTGCGGATCAACTCCGGCGTCGCGCCCATGCAGCCGGTGACGATCACCTTGCCGTTTTCCGCTAAGGCCTCGCCAATCGCCGATAGCGATTCCTCACGCGCGCTATCCAGAAACCCACACGTATTGACGATGACCACATCCGCCCCGCCGTAATCCGGCGCGAACGCATAGCCTTCCACACGCAACTGCGTGAGAATACGCTCGGAATCGACCAGCGCCTTGGCGCAGCCGAGACTGACGAACCCGACGCTGGGGGTGGATAATGCTTTGGCCATGAAATTCCTGTGTTTCTCCTGTTTCCGGCCATCTTTACCTTGGGACAGCGCCGGAAACAACCGTTTTGCTGGATAATTTCATCAAATTGTCATATTTTTCTTTATATTGGCCTATATAATAAGATTTATTTTATTCTTAGAGGCTTTTCTGCTTATGCCATCCTCCGATTCAAAACGTCCTGAAGCCGAAGCTCAGCGGTGCTATGACGCGCTGCTGAGCGAGAATGGCCATATATGGAATATCGAGCAGCGGGTCGATGAGATCAGAGAATGGCTGAGCAAAGCGGGCAAACCCGACAGCGCACTGGGCGATCTGGAGGTGCTTGCCGTCGAGAAATACCAGCAAAACGCGCAACTTCTATGGACGCGGCTATGCGATGATTATAAAACGCCTGAGTTTCAGCATCTTATCACCATCCGTGCAATGGAGGGACTGGAGGAATATCTGCAAAAGGGCAAACTCTCCCTCTCGGAACTGCCCGGCGAATCGCCGGAGGCCGTCCAGCGCATGTACTGCACGCTAAAAAGCGTCGCGCATGCCAATGATGCCAGAAAAATTGCAGCAGGATTGAAATATATAAGCCATATTACTGATATTGATAATGGCATGCTGGAGCTTCGCACGCATCTTGCTTCCGTCGAGATGGAGCTTCTGGACGATAGCACCCGGAAAAGCCTGCGCGAAATACAGGAAACCCTGCCGCAGATAGGCAGCGATGCTTATTTCAAGACAGCGCAGATGATGCTGAACCGATTGCCGCATGGACATGACATCAATCCGGATAAGAATGCTAAACAAATTGCCGCCCATCTGGAGCGAGCCATCGCCACCGCCCCTGCGGATCAATTGGCATCCATGCAAGAAGCCGCGGATGCCATGCTTGCGAAACTCGATAAAACGCGAAAAGAGGGGTGGCTTGCCAAGGCGCAAAATCACTGGGGACAACTGGTACAATTAAGACCTTCGCAAAAAGGACCGGGGATAGCACTCGTTAAAGATATAAGAAAATTTCTGGCGGCCGCAGGTGCAGGCACAGAGCAACTGGATAGCAGCGCAAGCAAGGAGGATATCGACGCTCTCCTCGCCCAGTTTCCCGCCCATTTGCCATCTAACAGAGGCAATCGCATCCGTCCATCGCGATAATCAGTTACCTCTGGACTTCTTCGCCCTATTCGCCTAATTTGTTAACCTCAAAAAAAATAAAAAATACCAAAGGGCGGACATGTCTGCGATCACCATGAATGGCGCTGCACCGCAGCATAATCGGGCGCTGTATAAAAACCCTACCCTGCACGTGCTGATGGCTATTGTCGCCGGCGTGGCGGTGGGGGCGTTCTACCCCTCTGCCGGGGCAGCGATGAAGCCGCTGGGCGACGGGTTTATCAAGATGATCAAGATGGTCATCGGCCCGATCATTTTCCTGACCATCGTCACTGGCATCTCGCATGTTGGCGACATCAAGAAAGTTGGTAAGATCGGCGGCAAAGCGCTGATTTATTTTGAAGTCATTACGACGCTGGCGCTGATCATCGGCATGATCGCCATGAACCTGCTCAGGCCCGGCGCGGGATTCGACACCGACAACGTCGTCAAGGGCGATATTTCACATTACCTGGATGCCAGTAAGCAAACGCACTCGGTCGGCGATTTCATCATGGGCGTCATCCCGGACAATATCCTCGGCGCGTTCGTGGATGGAAATCTGCTGCAGGTATTGTTCATCTCGGTGCTGTTCGGGCTGGCACTGTCGGCGCTCGGTGATAAAGGCATCGGCATCAACCAATCGCTCGAAAAATATTCGTCGCTGGTGTTCCGCGTCATGGGCATTATCATGAAATTCGCACCCATCGGCGCATTTGGGGCGATGGCGTTCACCGTCGGCAAATTCGGCATCGGCTCGTTGATACCACTGGGAAAGCTCTTACTAGTCGCCTGCGGCAGTATGGCGTTTTTTATCTTCGCCGTCCTCGGCCCAGTGACACGCTATTATGGCTTCAGCATCTGGAAATTCGTGCGCTATCTTGAAGATGAAATCGTTATCGTGTTGGGCACCGGCTCATCGGAAGCAGTCCTGCCGCGCATGCTGGAAAAGATGCAGCAATTCGGCTGCTCGAAAACCGTGGTTGGGCTGGTGCTGCCCACTGGCTATTCCTTCAATCTCGCTGGCTCGTCGATGTATCTCGCCATGTGCGTGCTGTTTATCGCCGAGGCGTACCACGTCGATCTGAGCCTCACGCAGCAAATTTCCATCCTCGGCATCATGCTGCTCACCTCCAAGGGCGCAGCGGGCGTCGTCGGCAGCGCTTTCATCGTGCTGGCAGCCACCGTGCAGGCCACCGGCGTATTGCCTATCGAAGGCCTGTCATTGCTGCTAGGTATCGACCGCTTCATGTCGTCGATCCGCGCCATGATCAACCTGATCGGCAACGGCGTGGCGACGGTGATCATCGCCAAGACAGAAAATGATTTCGCGGAGGAAAAAGCACTGGCGGAATACCGCACCTATTTCGAGGATGAAGGGATAAGGAAAATTTAATACGCACCGTTCTTAATCCCCTCCCTTTGAGAGGGGAGGCGAAAACTACCGTCCCTGCTCTTGCCCGACGTTAAGAAGCTTTTCCTCCAGGATGCTCTTGCCCCAGTCCTTATTATTCGCCATGGCATATTCCACTGCCTGGCCTACCTCCGGCGATACGGTTTGGGATATATGCTGGACTACTCTTTGGTTATTAGCCTGTTCATATTCGGCCAATTGACGTTTTTCACCGGCCTTGCCGCCAATGAAGGCACCCACGAAGGGCGCTGCGATTTGAGCTATCACAAGTGGAATAGTAACTACTGCAGGAAGCGTAACTGCAGTAACCGCAAGTGCGGTAGAGATAATAGCATTTGCACCTATAGCGATCAATGCCCCCAATGCTGTATCCCGGTTCCAGAAAGACGGCGTACCAATTTTTTTACCGGATTCCCCTTCCTTTTTCATTGCAGATTTACCCAAGGCACTCGCAATACCGCCCAATGCCAGCGCGCCTATAGCGCCCCCCACCAAAACCGAAGTGGATAAGAACCCACCGCTAAAAGCTACTTTTCCTACCGTTCTTCCAATTAACAACCCTCCCAATGCGCCAATAGCCGCCGCTTTATTCCAAAAAGTCGGTTCTTTATCGGTCTTTAGTATCAGTTCCTGTGCCATAGCGGTCTCCATAGTTAACATCCATTAAACCACACTATATGGTTTTGTGCCCTAACTGGCAAATTAAGCTTTTGTGACAGCAACAAAAAAGGCGGCCCGAAGGCCGCCTTTTGTCACAAAATTGCCTTAAAACTACGCTGCTTCCTTGAGCGCTGCAGCTGCGGCAGCTGCGGCAGCGACTTTGCCGCGCAGGAGCTTCATCAGCTTGTCGGTAGCGGTTTTATGGTCGGTACCTTCGGCAGCGGCCAGTTCGCCGACCAGGCGGGCCAATGCCGATTCATAGATCATGCGCTCGGAGTACGAGCGCTCGGACTGATCAACATTCTGATGCAGGTCGCGCACCACTTCGGCGATCGAGAAGATATTGCCCGAATTGATCTTTGCCTCGTATTCCTGGGCGCGGCGCGACCACATGCCACGGCTGGTGCGGGCGCGACCGCGAAGAGTTACGAACACTTTTCTCATCTGGTCGTTCGAGCTGACCGGGCGCAGGCCGGCGGCCGTCGCACGATGGACGGGAACGCGCAGCGTCATCTTGTCTTTCTCGAAGGAAATCACCAGCATGCGCAGCTCGATGTCGCCAATCATCTGTGTTTCCTCGGCGAGAATCTTGCCGACGCCATGCGTCGGATAGACGACATGATGGCCGACTTTATAGGCGGCTTTCTGCGCCGGAAGCTTCTGCACGACCGCAGCAGCTTTCTGGGGTTGCGCTTTTGGAGTGGCCACCGTTTTTTGCGCCACGGGTTTCTTGGCAACGGGCTTTGCCTGTGGCTTGTGCGCCAATGGCTTTTTCATCACCGGCTTTTTGGCCACATGCTTTTTAGCGACGGGCTTCCTGACGACGGATTTCTTGGCAATAGGCTTGCGCACGGGCGCTTTTTTAGCCTTTTTGGCAACGGCTTTCTTAGCCGCCGGCTTTTTCACAGCGGTTTTGGCCTTGAGTTTGGTTTTTAATTTAGCTTTTAGTTTCTGGGGCATAGTTTTTCCTGACGTATGTTGTGGCAGTATAACCTGCATGGTTAAACTATATCTTGTGTATGTTTTAAGGAAAGACACTACGGAATGCGGTTTTTTCCTAAAACGTGCGTAAACATACCACAAAATTAATAGAAAAGAAAGAATTTTATTTAGCCTAAGATAATCAAATGCTTCTATGGCCGCGAGTCAGCCCGCCGAATTTTACTTATTCCCCGTCCCGGGATTGGCGCTGAAGAATTGTTCGAACTTGCCGTCCATGCCCTTGAAGCTGTCGGCATCGGCGGCGAAGGGTTTTTTGACCGTGATATTGGGCCATTTGGCGGCGTATTCGCGGTTGACCTCGACCCATTTGAGCAACTCGTCCGACTCCGGATGAATGGCTTCCGCTGGGCATTCCGGCTCGCAAACGCCGCAATCGATGCACTCGTCCGGGTTGATCACCAGCATGTTTTCGCCCTCGTAGAAACAGTCCACCGGGCAGACTTCCACGCAGTCGGTATATTTGCATTTGATGCAGGCGTCGGTGACGACGAAGGTCATAAAGCAGTCCAGTGGTCAGTGTGCGGCTATTGGGAGGGTATGGATTATATGGTGAAAGCTGTCAACTGGCAATGGGCAAGTGAATTTGGTTGCTGGTTGCTGGTTGCTGGTTTAAAAAATGCCCATATCTGTAATTAGCCACGCGTATTTTCCATGCTCCTTACTAACAAAACCATCTTCATCACCGGCGCAACCGCCGGTTTCGGCCTAGCCTGCGCCAGATTGTTCGTGGCCGAGGGCGCGCGCGTGGTGGCAACCGGCAGACGTGCCGAGCGGCTGGAAGCATTAAAAAAAGAAATGAGCACCTTGTCCCTCCGGGAGAGGGGCGGCGTTAGCCGGGGTGAAGGATTATCCGCGCGGGAACTGCCCGTGGGGAGAGTCCCTCACCCTAACCCTCTCCCGGAGGAAGAGGGAATTTATATCCTCCCCCTCGACGTGCGCGATAACGCGGCGGTGGTGCGCGCCGTAGAATCCCTACCCAAACCGTTTTCCGACGTCGATATCCTCATCAACAATGCCGGTCTGGCGCTAGGGATGTCAGGATTCGACGGGGTGGATTTAAAAGATGCGCAGCAGATGGTGGATACCAACATCATGGGCGTTCTCCATTGCACGCATGCGCTGCTGCCGGGGATGATCGCACGCAACCGTGGCCATATCATCAACTTAAGCTCGGTGGCAGGAACCTATCCCTATCCGGGCGGGAATGTCTATGGTTCGACGAAAGCGTTTGTCACGCAATTTTCGCTCAATCTGCGTGCCGACTTGCTGGGCAAGAACATCCGCGTCACCAGCATCGAACCAGGCATGTGCGAAACGGAATTTTCCGTCGTACGCTTCGGCGGAGATCAAGCGAAGGCAGACGATATCTATAAGGGCATGACGCCGCTTTCCGCCGATGATATTGCGCGCAGCATCCTGTGGGCGATTACGCAACCGGCGCATGTCAACATCAACCGGCTCGAGATCATGCCCGTGCAGCAGGCCTTTTCGCCGTTTGCGGTAAGCAGGAATAAATAGACTGGATACTAATGGCCGCCGCCGCGCGTCGGGGCGCGAGTAACCGGGCCGTGGTCGCCGCCCGAACGCGTGCTACCACTGGTGCGGCTGGAGCGTACGCGACTGACCGCTTCGTGGAAAGCGGCGCGGCTTTGCTTGGTTTTGAGGTTGAGGCCGAAGAAGGCGGCAACGCGGTTGGCCAGGCCTTTTAAATAATTAGGGCCGTTGCCACTGCCCCATACCCGCACAGTCTTAGCGAAATTACCCCATGGGTTGCCGCCGATGCCGCCCCAGACGTCGCTGGTGTTGGTGCCCCACACCGTATCGGAGGAGGTGCCCCAGACGTTATCGTTATAAGTGCCCCAGACGTTATCGCTCATCGCGCCCCAGCCGGTGACACCGACATTCTGGCGCGGGCCGCTAAAGTCACTGCCGAAACTCTCGAATACGCCGCCGCCCGCAGCGGAATAGCCGTACGCATTGCTGGCTGCATGGAAGTTATCCGATCCATGCACGTCTATAACGCCGCCGGAACTGCCTCCCCACACACCATTGCCGCCATCCCCCTGCTGCATTGCTTGCATCTTGCGCAGGTTGATGTAATAGGGGCTGTATTTGTCGATCCCCCCCTGGATGGCCAGGTCGGTCATGAAAGATTTCGACTTATATTTTCCAAGCGACCCGCCGGTGCTCGTAATCATCTTACCGTTCTTGCGGTTGACCGTGCCGACGATGTTTCCGGCGATATCGGAGATCTGGCCGTTTTTAGAAAGGCGCCCAGTGGAATAGTTGCGCGGCTGGATGATCACCATCATGCGGTCAGCCTTGGCCTGCTTGGCTGCTTTTCTCGCGGCGATGTCTTTCAATGCCTGCTCGGCTTTCTTGGACATTTTACGCGCTTCCTGGATGCTGCCGGGCAACCCGAAGGTTTTGGGCGGCCCTCCCATCAGCGATGCTTTCTGCTGGCTTTCCTGCAACTTCATTTTAAGAATGCGCTTATAGCGCTCGGTTGGATCCAGCTTGCCTTTTTTCCGGATTTCAAAACGCATGATCTCGCTGGCTACGCTGCGTTTGCCCGGTTCCCTGCCGCCATTAAAAAATCGTGTCGTTCCCATAAAATACAGTATATATAAAATCTGCCCACCGGGCTAGGGGGGTAACAGCAAAATTCATCAAACTGTAACAATCGGAACGGGCTGAAAATGAAGCATACTGGGTTATATCTCCTGCTGATGCTGGGGTTTCTGGCCCCGGCTTTGCCTGCCCTGGCGGCACAAGCGCCCGTTTCTGCACCGCGCCATGACCATTTAACTATTGAAACTGCGAAGAAAAATTACCATTTTACCATCGACATTGCCGAAACCCCTGAGCAGCAGGCATACGGCTTGATGCATCGTAAAAACCTGCCCGGTGATTACGGCATGCTGTTCATCCTGCCTGAGGACCGGGACATCGCCATGTGGATGAAAGATACGCCGTCTCCGCTGGATATGCTGTTTATCGACAGTCATGGTAACCTCGTCGCTATTGCGCAAAATACCACGCCCGGATCGACCAAGTTGATTCGCGCCGGGCAACCGGTGCGGGCCGTGCTTGAACTGGCGGGAGGAACGGTCCGACTGGACGACATACGCATTGGAGATAAGGTCATTCATTCCTATTTCAGGCCAGGAAAAATACCATGAAAACGCTGGCACGCTTTCTCCTGCTACTATCCCTCGGCTGGACGATGCCCAGTATGGCCGATACCTCCGTGCCACTGCTTTATACGCGCAGCACGATCGTCATCACGCGCTATCATCTGCCGCCGCCGATGCCCTGGCAAGGCAAGAACGCGCCGCAGGAAAATCCACGCATTCCCTTCGATGTCGAAGTGCGCGACGCCATGACGCTGTACAGCCAGAAAGGCTGGTACAATCTAGACAGCCCGTCGGTGAAGAGCGGCGTCCTGATGATGTTCCGCGCACCGGGCATATCGCCGATTATGCGCATGACGCAATACGCGCCGCTCGACATATTGTTCATCGATCGCGAAGGGAAAATCACCCAGATCATCCCCAATATCAATCTCTCTGCACTGGATCAGGAAATCATGCCCGAAAATACTGTGCTGGCGTTTTTGTTCCTGCGCGGCGGCACCTGCAAGGCGTTGTCGGTCAACCCCGGCGACATCGTGGATTACAAACTGTTCAAAAAACCGCCGGTCATCCTCAGCGTCCCCGTCACATCCGACCAGAAACCTGCTGCCGACGCCGCTTCGTCGAATGCCCCTGCCCTGCCGGTGCAATCCTCGCCGCTTCCACCCCCGCCGGAATCATCGCCGCAAATACTGTTGGATAAATAATGCTTACAGCCACTTCAACGTATCGAAGCTACTGCATTCCGGGCAATGGGCTTTCCAATCAGGCTCGGCATGGCCGCAATGGCTGCATTTCCATGCGCCGCTCTCCGGAATTTTTGGGTTCAGCGCCTCAAGCTTTCGCAATAGCTTCCTCTGTTTTTCCGCTGGCTCATCGGCAATAATAGGACGTAATTCCTCCATCAGTTGCGGATGCGGCGCAGCTTTCCACGCCTGAAAAATCACTTTGACCGCTTTGTCCGGCCTGTCGCTAGCTTCGAGTGCCTTCGCCATCAGCAATACGCCTGGCACGAAGCCCGGTAACTCCTTCGCGCATTGGCGGGCAACGACCAGCGCCATATCGGTACGTCCCTGTTCCAACAGCTGCCGGCCTTGCTCCAGATGCGCGATACCATGATAACGCTTCGCCTCGGCACGCCCGATCTGACGTTTGCGCGCCGCTCTCGTGCTTGCCGCCAGCGCCTCTTGCCAACGGCCAAGCCGCACATGCAGGCTGACCAGCGCGTCGATGCCTTTCGGGTTGATGGCGTGCGCCCGTTCGGCCAGCGCCAGGGCTTTAGGGAAAAGTTGCTGCTTGCCCGCCACTTCGCTCAGCGAGCGCGCCGCCAGATATTCCGTTTCCTTATGGTCAAGCATCTGTTCCAACAGCACGCGCGTTTGCACATCGTCGCCTTTCGAACGCGCCACCTGCGCCGAAAGCAGCAAAGTCAACGGCGTTTTTCCCAGCAGCTTCTCCACCTTGCGCGTATGCGTCTCGGCAGCGACCAGGTCAGTAGCAGCCAGTGCTGCTACGCCCTGCGTCAGCGCCGCCAGCGCTTTTTTATAACGGTTCAGCGCACGCTTTTCGGAAAAATACCGTGGCGCGCGGATAATGCGGCGTACAATCAGCCAGGCATAGGCCAGCACCACCGCTGTCACGATAGCCAGCAGTAGCAGAAAAGCAAAGCTGGTGTCGATGCGGTAATCAAACCAATGGATAGTCACGCTACCCGGATTACCCGCCACCCAGGCGGCAGTAATACCCAGGCAGGCGAGCAAAATCATCAGCAGGAAAAGATTTATCATGGATGAGCGGGGACTGTGTCAGGCGCGGTAGCGGAAGATTTTGCCGGGGATTCGGCCGGGGATTCGGGCAAAGGCTCGGGTGAAGATTCCGGCGGTGATTCCGGTACGGATTCTATTGGTGCAACGGGCGGTTTCAGCGGCGTGCCGCCCTCGGCAATCGCTACCTGCAGGGCGTTTATAAGGCTGCGCGCCCGTATGAACACCTGCGCTTTGTCCGTCCACTCCGCCATCACACCGGATGCGGTGGGCGACAGCGCAGACAGTTCCTTCAGCGCCGCCTCGACCTGGCCATGATTCAGCGCCGCTTCCGCCCGGGCGATAACCGCTTCGTCGTCATTGCCCTGCACGTCGCCTACTTTGCGGATACGGATCAGCGATTGAAGGTTGCGCTGCAGCGTACCGGGATGGGCTTTCGCTTCGAGCGCTTTGGCAACCGCCACCTCGAAGCCGCTTTGCAGCGTCGCTAGCGTGCCGACGCCCTTTTCCGCCAGCGGTGCTAACTGTTTGGTTATATCCTGCGCTTTCGCATTATCCTGTATCAGCGGCGCAAGCTGCGCCAGTTCGCCGCCAAAACCGTCGCCGCGCAGAACGGCGTCTTTCAAAGGAGCAAATGCCGTCAGCGCTGCCAGTTGGTGCGACTGCCGCGCCTGCATGTCGCCAAGCTGCGCTTCCAGCGCCTGTATGGCCGTTTGCTGTTGAGCCAGTGATGCTTCCAGCTGTGCCACATTATCTTTATCCGCAGGCGTTTGTGGCGATTGCGGCGATTGTGGTGCAGAGGTTGCAGCATCAGCGGCAGGTTTTGGGGAGGCAGCCATCACATCCTCGAGCGTCCTGACTTTTGCCTCCAGCCGGTTCACACGTTCAGGTAAATCCGCGTCATTGGCGGCAATGGCTTTGGGCTCCGCAGGCGCATTGCCAGCGGGAGCTGCAGCAACAGCCGTTTCCGCATGGTGTGAAAAAGCGAAATAGGGAATGATCTTGCCGAAGATCAGCCAGAACAAAAACAGGATGCCCAGCACAAACAGCGGCTGGCGCAAGCCTTCAAGACCTTGCGAAAAAGGTTTTTCCGGCGTCTGTTGCGTCTCATCGGTCATCGTTCGCCCCGTTGTTTTGGTAGAGCGTATCGTCGGTTAGTTTATGCACGCACTCCACCAGAGATGCAAGCGTTGCTTCGCGGGCAATATGGATGGCTTTCCATGCCAGCGCCATGAGCGGCTCGGCCGCCGCTTCGCTGATGCAGGATGCGGTAAGCGCCGCCACCGTATCCTGCGCGTGCTCCCTATCGAGGAGCACCATGAAAATCTGCGCCGCGCGCGGCGAAAGGAATGTCACCACATCCACCTGCTTGCGCCTTAATTGCTCGACCAGCGTATCCGACAATTGCCGCGATGCTACCGCCTCGTAAGCCACAATGCGTTGCACCTCCATGCCACATGCCGCCAGCGCCGCTACCAGATCTGCGCGCACGTGTTCGCCGGAAATATAAAGAAACCGCGAACCGACATCGTAGCCTGCCGCAATATACTCGATCAACCGCTCGACTATGCCGCCCGCCGAGGCCGTGCGCGTAAAGCCCAGCGACTGCGCCGTATATTGCGTCGCCTCGCCGACGCAAAGGATAAACATATCGCGTAATTCGCTTAAGAGCGCCAGCGCTTGCGCGCCGTGGCGGCTGGTGACGATTACCGCGTCTGGCTCTTGCAGCAGCGCAGCCATCACCGCCTGCCGCTCGGTATGGCGCAACAGGATTTCGGTCAACGGCTCATGGATGACGTAATGCCCGTGCGCCTGCAAAGCCTTGGTAATCGCCTGCTCATCGCCTTTGGCGCGTGTGACGAGGATCGTTTTGCCGGTCATGCAGGCAAGGCCTCGACGATAACGTGCGCCTGCGCCTGCGGATAATCGTCGGTGAGCGACACATGGATCAGCGCCTGCATGCCCGCAGGCGTCATGGCTTCGAGCCGCGCTAATGCACCACCGGTGAGAAGTATGGTAGGCGCGCCGCCGAGCAGGTTGACCACTTCCATATCGCGCCAGAATACGCCTTGCCTGAGCCCCGTTCCCAGCGCTTTGGCGCAGGCCTCCTTGGCGGCGAAGCGCTTGGCATAGGTGGCCGCGACGATTTTCGCGCCCGCTTTTTCGCGTCTGCGGGCTTTGTGCTGTTCGTTTTCAGTGAATACGCGTTTTTCGAAGCGTTCGCCGAACCGCATAAGCGACCGCTCGATGCGCCGTATATCGACGATGTCGCTGCCCGTGCCCAGAATCACGCACGCCTCGCTTCATCCATCAGGAAGCGCATGCGGCGGATGGCTTCCTTGAGGCCGATAAATACCGCCTCACCGATCAGGAAATGCCCGATATTGAGCTCGACGACCTTCGGAATCGCCGCCACCTTCCCGACATTGGCATAATTCAGCCCATGCCCGGCATGCACTTCGAGGCCGCTCATCGACGCGTGATGAGCGGCGGTAGACAGTTGATGGTGAGCGGTAGACAGTGAATCCGTCCACTCCCCACCATCCGCCGTCCACTGATGCGCGTAAGCGCCCGTATGCAATTCCACTACCCTCGCCCCCATACGCGCCGCCGCTTCGACCTGTGCGCCCGCCGGATCGATGAACAGCGATACGCGGCTACCGTTATCCTGCAATTTCTGCACGAACGGCGTTAATTCCTTTTCCATGCGCGCCACATCCAGGCCGCCCTCGGTAGTCAGTTCCGCGCGTTTCTCCGGCACGAGGCACACCGCATGCGGTTTGATACGCAGAGCAATCGCTAGCATCTCCGGGGTCATCGCCATTTCCAGATTCAGTGGCAGCGCCACCTCAGCTTTCAGCCGCTCAATGTCGCTATCGCGAATATGTCGCCGGTCTTCGCGCAGATGCGCCGTTATCCCATCCGCCCCCGCCTCGTACGCCAGCTTCGCCGCATGGATCGGACAAGGATGCTCGCCCCCGCGCGCATTGCGCAGGGTCGCGACGTGGTCGATGTTGATGCCGAGGCGGAGGATAGTCATCTGTCATCCTGTGGCCGTCTGCAGGACGGAGCACAGGATCTCAGCACGATAGCACGAGATCCTGCGCTGACGCTTTGCGTCCCGCAGGATGACAATATCATACGATAGATTCATATAAAACTTTCCATTCCGGATTCATGCGCTCAACTATATCTATTTTTTTATTACGATGCAGATTTTTTAGCTTCTTCTCGTATAGAATAGCGGTTTCGATGTCATCGAATTCTTCGGAGTATACTAGAATTTTTAGATTGTAGCGTTTTGTAAATCCTTCCATCTCGCCGGATTTGTGCTCATAAACTCTTTTAGGAAGAATGGACGTCACGCCAATATAAATGATGCCCCTTTTCTTATTTGACATGAAATATACGAAACCCTGCTTATTCATAGAATCCTGTGGCACGAGATCCTGCGCTGACGCTTCGCGTCCCGCAGGATGACCGTCACGTCTGATACCTCTCCACGCTCTGCACCACTTCCTTTGAGCGCAGATTGGCGATGATATTGTTGAGGTGTCGCAAATCACGGACTTCGATGTCGATGAGGATTTCAAAAAAATCGATCGAGCGGTTGATTATTTTCAGGTTATTGATGTTGCCGGTTTCCTTGGCGATGACGTTGGTGACGGTGGCTAGCGCCGACGGCTCGTGGCTGACCTGCGCGCGCAGGCGGCCGATATGACGCTGGTCGGCCTGGTCGTGCTCCCACGCCACGTCGATCCAGCGCTCGGGCGCGTCGGAATAGTTTTCCAGCGTTTCGCATTCCATAGTGTGGATGGTGATGCCCTTGCCGGTAGTGACGATGCCGACGATGCGGTCGCCCGGGATGGGATGGCAGCAGCCGGCGAAATGGATGGCCATGCCGGGGATCAGCCCCTTGATCGGCATCGGTGCCGCGCCGTTGGTTTTTTTCTTACGGAAAGGCTTGGAGAGGCTGGACAGCACCGTCGAAGTCATGCCGGGCGTCGCCATGGGTTTTTTCTGGCCGAGCACGATATCCATTACCTGTTGGCGGCCAATCAATCCCTCGCCCACCTCGGCCAACACATCCTCGATCTCTTTTTTATTGAACTGCGGCAGGTGCGGCTCGATCATCTTTTCGTTGAATTCCTCGCCCTCCTGCTTGAAGGTCTTGGTGAGCACCGCGCGGCCGAGATTGATATATTCGTTGCGTTGTTGCGTGCGCACGAATTTGCGGATTTCCGAGCGCGCCTTGCCGGTGACGACGAAACGCTCCCAGCTCGGGCTCGGTGTCTGGGTTTTCGAGGTGATGATTTCGACCTGATCGCCGTTTTTGAGCTTGGTGCGCAAGGGAACGATGCGGCCGTTAATCTTGGCGCCGACGCAGGTATCGCCGACGCCCGAATGCACCGCATAGGCGAAATCCACCGGCGTCGCACCGCGCGGGAACGCGAGAATATCGCCCTTGGGCGAGAAGCAGAACACCTGATCGTGATACATTTCGAGCTTGGTGTTCTCTAAAAATTCCTCAGGGTTCGAGGATTTTTCGAGAATGTCGAGCAGCTCGCGTATCCAGCGGAACTGCTTGCCGTCCTTGATCGCTTTGCCACCTTGTTTATAGGCCCAGTGCGCGGCCAGGCCGTATTCGGCAATTTCGTCCATCTCGTGCGTGCGGATCTGGATTTCGACGCGCTGCTGGCCCGGACCGAGCACGGCGGTATGCAGCGACTGGTAGCCATTGGATTTGGGCGTCGAGATGTAATCCTTGAAGCGGCCGGGGATGGTGTGCCATTCGGCGTGGATGACGCCCAGTGCCTGATAGCACTCCGCCACCGTATCGACGGCAATGCGCAGGCCGCAAATGTCCGATAATTGCTCGAAGGTGATGTTTTTCGTCTCCATTTTCTTCCAGATGGAAAACGGCTTTTTCTCGCGGCCGTAAATCTGCGCGCTGGTAAGTCCCGCCTCGTCGAGCTTGTGGCGGATGGTGGAGACTGTTTTTTCTAGTTCCGCCGCACCCTGATCGCGTAAATAGGCCAGTCGCTTGACGATAGAGTCGCGCGCTTCCGGATAGAGTTCAGCAAACGCCAGATCCTGTAATTCGTCCTTCAAATTGCGCATGCCGATGCGCTCGGCCAGCGCCGCGTAGATTTCCACCGTCTCGCGGGCGATGCGCTGACGTTTTTCCGGGTTCTTGATGTACTTGAGCGTTTCCATATTGTGCAGCCGATCGGCCAGCTTGACCAGCAGCACGCGCAAATCCTCCGACATGGCAATCAGCAGCTTGCGGAAATTTTCCGCCTGGTTGAGGTTATCCGACTTGCCTTCCAGCCGCGAGAGCTTGGTGACGCCATCAACCAGATTACGTATTTCTTTTCCAAAGCTTGTTTCAACATCCTCAAGCGTTACTTCGGTATCTTCCACCGTGTCGTGCAGCAGTGCGGTAACGATAGAGGCGGTATCGAGTTTGTATTGCGTAAGTTTATACGCCACCTCTACCGGATGCGAAAAATACGGATCGCCCGACGCCCGCTTCTGACCGCCATGCGCCTTCATGGCGAACACATAGGCGCGGTTGATCAGACCTTCGTCGGCCTCCGGGTCGTAAGATTTGATTTTTTCGACAAGTTCGTACTGGCGGATCATGCGTCAATTGTAGCGGAAGCCATAGACGCTGTACAGGCGGTTGCTCGGTTATAATCGTCATTCTGCGCAAGTCGTATGCGAAAGCGCAGAATCTCTTGCCGATTGCTTAGATCCTGCGCTCGATGTGCTGCATCGTCGCCGAATGACAAGACAAAAAAAGAGCCCCAATCCTTGGCTGCTCTTTTTAGTTCTTCACGTTGCCCATTCCTTTGGGGCTTTTATATTTCACGAGTGGTCATGGCGCCCGCGTGAACTCCTACGATGTGTCAGCCCTTTCCTGAAATCCGTAGCCAAAAGGCAAAATCGCTCATTTATTAACTTATTATCGCACGTTATTGTCTCAAAAATGCACAATATTCTGCGTTTTGTTTACTTAAAATTTATTCACAATTAGCGCAATAACTCGCTGAAATATTAGCGCATTTTTTACTTTTCCACTTAACGTTTTCTTAAGCATGCGGCGCTATGATCGCGGGATATGGAGTAGATTTGTCATGCGTGTCTCAAGACGGGGCCTCTTACTGCTGATCGCCGGCATTATCGCGGCGTTTACCGCTATTTCTGTACGCAACCGGCTGGCCGAAGCGCCGGTCGCGACGCAAACCGCGCCCTCCAATCGCGTCATTATCGCCAAGCACGACCTGGCACCCGGCACATTCGTCCAGGGCGCGCAGGATCTCGACTGGGGTGTTGCCGCCGGACCGTTTGCCAGCAATGCCGGCAACGAAACGCCGGAAACCTACCTGCATGAAGGCGCGGCCAGGCTGGATGATTTCAACGGCGCCGTCGTGCGCCGCGAAGTGCATGCCGGTGAGCCGGTGGCGCAATCGGCATTGATGAAATCGGGCGAAGGCGGCTTCATGTCGGCCGTGCTCGATCCGGGCATGCGCGCCGTATCAATCGCGGTGACCGCCACGTCGGGCAATGCCGGATTCGTATCGCCGGGCGATCGTATCGACCTCATCGTCACCCATCGCATCAAAGCGCCACAGGGTAGCAACGGCGAGGATACTATCGTCAGCGAAACCTTTATCCATAAGGCGCGCGTTGTTGCCGTCGACCAGATGCTGGACAATCCAGACAATAAAGCCATCCTGGCTAAAACGGTCACGGTTGAAGTATCGCCGCGCGAAGCCGAGGAGATTGCGGTGGCCGAGGAACTGGGCAAGATTTCTGTTGCGCTGCGCAGCCTGGTGAGCGCCGACACCAAAAAAGCCGCACAGGGCAACAGCGGTACGGCTCCGGCAGTAACACCCAAAAATCCCATCACCGATCTGTACGGACCGGATAGCGGGAAGGATAACGGCCAGGCAGCCGACAGCGATTATACCCGCGATAGAGACATCAGCGAAATACTGGGGCAGCGGGGAATTGTATCCTCGCGCGTGCATGTTATACGCGGCGACCAAAGCGAGAACCTGCAATTTTAGGGATGGATGATGCATAGCAGAAAAATAGTGTTACGTTTCCTCCGCCACGCGCTAACCGGCACGCTGGCTATTCTGATAAGCTGCAACCTGGCCGCCGCTGCGGGAGACCAGGTGATGACCATCGAAATCAACAAAGGCGAAATGGTGAAGCTCGACCGTCCGGCCGCATCCGTTGTCATTTCCGACCCGGCGACCGCCGACGTGCAGGTCGTATCACCAAAACTACTGTTCATCCGCGGCAAAAAAATCGGTGAGACGAGTTTCTACGCCATTGACGCACAGGATAACCCGATTTACACCGCGGTGATCGACGTCACGCATGACATCAGCCAGCTGGAGCGTGCCGTTAAGCGCGTCGCCCCGGATGCCGATGTCGGTTTCAAAACGGTCGATGGCGGATTGGTGATGGACGGCCATGCCGATACCGTCGCCGAGTCAGAACACATTCAGGACGTGGCAACCGCCTTCCTCGGCGACAAGGAAAAAATGGTCAACATGATCAAGACCAATGGCTCCGACCAGGTAATGCTCAAGGTTAAGTTCGTTGAGATGTCGCGCAACGACCTCAAAAAATTCGGCATCAACCTGCAGAACGCCTTCAGCACCGGCCTTGGCGGCCTCAACATGGAAATCGCGCAAGGCGCCGACATCGGTATCAATAACGCCACCAATAATTTTGAGACGCTCAATGCCGGCGCTGTGCCGGTACAACGCACCGGCCTGCTCGACCGCGGAGGCAGCGTCGATAACGGCCTGCTCTTCCGCTGGAACGGCGGCAAGCAGACGAGCATGGTGGATGCGCTGGAAACTGACGGTCTGGCCAACGTGCTGGCCGAGCCGACGCTCACCACCACCTCCGGCAAAGCGGCCAGCTTCCTCGCCGGCGGCCAGTTTCCGCTGCCGGTCAAAGACCAGAATGGCGCCATCACCATCGATTACAAATCCTTCGGCGTCAGCCTGAATTTCACGCCGGTCGTCATGTCGAAAAATCGCATGAGCATTACGGTCGCGCCGGAAGTCAGCACGCTTAATTTCAACAACCCGATCCAGGTGCAGGGCATCACCTACCCCATCCTGGATACGCGCCGGGCATCGGCGGTGGTGGAACTGGGCAGCGGCGACAGCTTCGTGCTGGCCGGGCTGCTGCAGAACGATACCAGCAACAACATCAGCAAATTCCCTGGCCTCGGCGATGTGCCGGTGCTGGGCGCGCTGTTCCGTTCGACGCAGTTTCAGAATAACGAAACCGAGCTGGTCATCATCGTAACGCCCTATGTCGTGCATCCGGTGGCGGAAGCAAATAAATTGCAGACGCCGCTCGACGGCTACAAACCGCCCAGCGATCTGCAGCTCCTGATGTACGGAAATCTTTACCAGCAACAACCGATGAATGATTCGTCAAAAGAATCATCCGGCGGATCAGCGGAAAAATCAAAGACGAAAAATGCGCCGGCGCAGCAGGACGTACCCAAACTGCACGGCGATGGCGGATTCATACTGGAGTAGGATGGCATTATGCGAATGGGAAATGTACAATTGCTGGTGATGTCGGCGCTGACCATGTCGCTGGCAGCCTGCATGTCGCAATTTGACATGCAGGGCGTCGACCCTAAGGATTATTACGCCGAGCACCCGATCAAGAATACGGTGGAATCGCACTATGGCTCGTATGTCGCACATTTCGCGGCGGACGCCTCCACCCTGACCGAGGACGCCTCCGACCGCATGATCCATGCTCTGCACGGCATCTCGCCGCTGGCCGCCGATTCCGTGCTGATCCAGTATGCCAAAACCGACAAGCATGCTACCGCCCATCGTGAATTCATCGCTACCGAGCTGCGCCATATGGGCTTCAGTCGCGATACCATGCAATTCGAGCCATCCGACACACTGGCGCATAACGAGGTACGCGTCGATATCATCTACAGCGTCGTGGTAGCGCCCGACTGCCCCGACTGGAAAACCTCGCCCATCACTACCTATAGCAACACCATGCAGGGCAATTTCGCCTGCGCGCCGGAAGTCAATCTCGGCCTGATGGTCGCCGACCCGCATGACCTGGTGCGCGGCACCGGCGACGTATCCCCCGATAGCATGCGCGATGCCAAAGTGATCCAGGATTACCGCGGCGGCAAAGATTTCAGCGCTTCTTCAAGCAGCGCATCCGGCAGCTCCGGCTCCGGCGGCCCTGCGGCACCTTCCGGGCAGACGCCACCGGTTTCAGCGGCGCCGCCGCCGCAATAATGGACGTAAGCCTATGACGAATGCCGGTTCCGACAATGCTTCGCATGGCGTCAAGCCGCAGCTTCTCGCCTTTGTCAATAGTGACAGCGATATGGCGGCGCTCAAAGCCTTCGCCGCCAATCACCAATGGCCAGACAGCGGCATCCAGCAGGGCGATATCCGTACCGCGGCAACCTTCCTGAAATCGCATTCTTCTCCAGTATTTCTGGTGGTCGAACTTCCCTCAGCCAGCGAAGCGCCTACCCTGCTCGACGAGCTGGCCAACGTATGCGATCCTGAAACCAAAGTCATCAGCATCGGTGATATCAACGAATACAGCTTTTATTGCTGGCTGATGGATCTGGGCATCTTCAGCTACCTGCTCAAGCCGCTGACTGAGCAGGCATTGGAAAACGCTTACCAGAAATCGCTGGCGCCAGCGGCGACCACTAAAAACGAGAAGCAGCCCGGCAAGATCATCGCCGTCATGGGTACGCGCGGCGGCGTCGGCACGACGACTATCAGCCTAAATCTGGCCGGCATCATCGCCAGCCAGTCGAAAAAACAAGTGACGCTGGTTGATATTGACCCGCAGGAAGGCAGTGTGGCACTGGCGCTAGATATCGAGCCAAGCCGAGGCTTGCGCGACGCGCTGGAAAAACCCGACCGCATCGACTCGCTGTTTATCGAGCGCATGATGCATAAGCCGCTCAAAAACCTGTCTGTGATGAGCGCCGAGGAATCGCTGCAGGACCCCCTCCATATCCACGACCATACGGCCGATACGTTGTTGCGCGAACTGCGCGCCAAGTTTGACTTCATAGTGCTCGACATTCCGCGGCATCAAACCCATTTCAGCCGGCAGGCGCTGAAACAGGCCGACTATATCGTACTGGTGACGGAGCTTACGCTGCTCTCTTTGCGCGACGCGCTGCGCATGGGCGACATGCTACGTGAGTCGCTCAAGATGAAGCCACCGCTCGTCGTCGCCAATCGCATTGGCCTCGCCCCCAAACAGGAATTATTGCCGGTAGATTTCGAGAAAGGCATGAATATAAAAATCGCCTGCCGCGTGACGTTTGCGCCGGATATTTTCATGCAGATCAGCAGCGACATCGTTGCCGTCAAGCATAAAGCCAACCCTGTCGTCAAACCGCTTTACCAGCTTGCCGAGCAACTGGTGCCGGAGGCCAAAAGCGTGGCCGTCGCGGGCGAGAAGAAAAGTTTAGGCCTATTCGCAAAAAAACTCGGGATTAAAGTAAGTTAGAGGCTAAAAAACGACTGTCCGGCGGCCTTTGCCGACACGCTTTCTTAACCATTATAGCACTTCTGTCCCTGTATTCAGTTTAAACGCTAAAATTAACAGAATTTACACCCTTATTATCGATAATATACTAAGGAAATTGGCGTTTCCCCTCATGTGAGCGAAGAGCACAATCCTTAGGGTACTAGCATGTTCGGCCGCCGCGGCAATACTGAAGCAGCCCCTCCACCGCCTCCGGTTTTATCGCAGGCGGCAGTCGCTCCCGTGCAGCCTGTCATTGCCGTCGTCAAGCCGGAACCCAAACCTGAAGCCGCCACGGCCGCTTCGCCATCGCCTGCCAAAAAGAGCAATGAAGCATTGCTGCTCAACCCGAGTGAAGCCGCCCTGCATGCGCCTGTTCCTCCCGGCAAGGCCGCCGACGAACTGGCGGCGACCAAAGACAGGATTTACGGCCTGCTCATGGAGCAGATCGATATTGCCACCTCCTCGCGCCTGCCGCGTGACGAGCTGAAACGCCAGATCATCGACCTCATCGGCGAAATCGTTATTGAGCAGAAGCTGCCGATCAATCAGAGCGAGCAGCAGACGCTGGCCAACCAGATTGTCGACGACATGCTGGGTTTCGGCCCCTTAGAGCCGCTCTTGCGCGACGAGGCCGTCACCGATATCATGGTCAACGGCCCCTACCAGATTTACGTCGAACGCAAGGGCAAGCTGGAATTGACCGACGTTAAATTCCGCGACAACACGCATGTCATGACGGTCGCCACGCGCATCGTCACCGGCGTCGGCCGCCGTGTCGACGAATCGAGCCCGATCTGCGACGCGCGCCTGCCGGATGGCTCGCGTGTCAACGTCATCGCCCAACCCTGCGCCATCCGCGGCACGTCGATCTCCATCCGTAAATTCTCGCAGAAAAAAATCACGCTGGATACGATGGAAGGACAAGGCAATATCTCGCCCGCCCTATGCAAAGTGCTTAAGATCTGCGGCGCCATCCGCCTCAACCTCATCATCTCCGGCGGCACCGGTTCGGGAAAGACCACCCTGCTCAACGCCATCTCGCGCATGATCTCGCACGGCGAGCGTATCGTCACCATCGAGGACGCTGCCGAATTGCAATTACAGCAGCCGCACGTCGTGCCGCTCGAAACCCGCCATGCCAACCTGGAGGGCGACGGTGAAATCAGCATGCGCGACTTGGTGAAAAACGCCCTGCGTATGCGCCCCGACCGCATTATCCTAGGTGAAGTACGCGGCGGCGAGGCGTTCGACCTGCTGCAAGCCATGAATACCGGGCATGACGGCTCGATGGGCACGCTGCACGCCAATACCCCGCGCGAGGCGCTGACCCGCATGGAAAACATGATCGGCATGGCTGGCGTCAACCTGCCAAGCAAAGCTGTACGCACGCAGATTTCCGGTGCCGTCAACCTCATCGTGCAGATCAGCCGCATGCGCGAT
>Ga0206964_10012_pt1 | contig 56708 bp, 36 predicted proteins | sample Alteio_BWOrgHeat_25_FD_152980 | JGI IMG/M metagenome (GOLD analysis project Ga0206964, IMG submission 152980) | Enriched cells from forest soil in Barre Woods Harvard Forest LTER site, Petersham, Massachusetts, United States -... | ecosystem: Environmental > Terrestrial > Soil > Temperate forest >...
TTTCCTAAGGCTGTTAAAATAAGAGTTGAATCATCACAGTTACAGAATTATACTCAATCCTTCTATAGTTATGCGAATGCTTTAAAAGACATTTTTTAGGCACGGCAATTGGTTATCTTTGCTGAATCAATCTGTAAAATCCCTATAAAAAAAACTAAACCACTCGAATGAAACAAAAATTACTATTTCTGTCTATCCTCGTATTGCCCTTTTTTTCCCATTACAGTTTTTCACAATCTGCTCCAAGCCTCGGTACTGCTGCAAAAAAATTTATACTCTTTACCACTACAGGTGCATTGGCCAACACAAATATTCCCCGTTCGCAAATAACGGGAGATGTGGGAACGAACAGTGCCAGCGCTGTAACCGATTTTGTAAATGTGAATGGAGTAATACACTCAACTGCAGACCTCACTACTGCGCAGGCAGAAGTTGACCTTACCAATGCGATAACTGATATAAATACTGCCACTTCTAATTTTTCAATTTCGGGTGCCTTGGGTGCCCCCGGTGCAGGACAAACCCTAACACCCGGTGTGTATGACATTGCCGGCGGTGCTATGCTGGACGGCCTTCTTAATCTTGATGGACTAAATAATCCGAATGCCGTATTTATATTCCGCATAAGCGGGAATTTGGCATCTGCTTTTGCTGCTAAAGTAAAATTAATAAACAATACACAGGCATGCAATGTATTTTGGCGGGTAACGGGTACTATAAATCTGGCGGCTGAAACCTATATGTCGGGCAACATTATTGCTATCGCCAGTGCCATCGGCCTTACCGTAAATGATACTTTAGAGGGACGGGCATTTACAGTAGTAGGTGCAATTACCACAAACGGTATTTTAGCATTTGTGCCTACAGGTTGCGGAGAACCATTGCCTGCCGGCCCTGCATTGCCAGTAGTAGGTACTACCGCTTCTTGTTTTGCCCTGTTTTCAACAACCGGCCAGGTAACTAACACAGATGGCACATTTGTTACAGGAGATATCGGTACAAATGCAGGGGCTGTTGGCGGTTACGATCCGCTCAAAGTTGCAGGTACAATCCATCCATCGCCTGATGGTACCACTGGCAACGCTGCAGCAGATCTTACTACGCTCTATAACTATTTAGACCTATTAAGTCCTGATATTACTTTAAATGCTCCTGCTCAATTTGGCAATGGTCTTGTTCTTACTCCTCATACTTATTTACTTGCATCAGCAACTTCACTTACCGATACGGTGTACCTTAATGCGCAGGGTCTTCCTGATGCAGTGTTTGTAATTCAGAGCAACGGAGCACTTACAGCATCAGCCCAATCTTATGTAAAACTTATAAATGGCGCTCAGGCCAAAAATGTATTCTGGCTGATAAGAAATGCAGCTGCAACCTGGGGAGTAAATGCGGTTTTTAATGGCTCTGCTATATGCGGCGGCGCAATTAGCACTGCTACCGGAGACTCTGTAAACGGCAAGCTTTTTACGATTGCCGGCGATATTACCACGCAGGGTTCTGTAATTACTTCGGATGTATCTCAATGCGGCTTAGTGTTGCCGGTTAGCTTGCTTTATTTCCGCGGCATTCCTTCAAATACAAACGTTGTGCTGGAATGGGAAACCGCTAGTGAAATAAACAATAAATTTTTTACAATCGAAAAAAGCAATGACGGCAAATTATTTGAAACCCTGGATACAGTAATAGCCTCCAAAGCAACCGGGAATACAAACAAGAAATATTTTCTTGTTGACGGACAGCCCTATAGCATTACTTACTATCGTTTATCACAAACCGATGTACAAGGGAATAGAAGTTACTTCAACACTATCGGGGTAAAAATGGATGGTGATGCCGGCTTACAAGTAAAAAGCTACACCCAAGGCAATAATATTTTTGTAAAAACTTCTGGTACAGTACCAGGTATAGGTTCACTTACACTTTACAATGCGGAAGGCAGAAAAATAGCTACTCAACAGATCGTTATGACGAATGAACCCGGCATTTATACTATTGTAAAACCTTTGCAAAAAGGTATTTACCTCATTAATATAGCAGGCACATCTGGTACTGTATATAATGGGAAGATAGACATCCTGTAAAAAAATATTTTAAAGTTAGCCACCTGCATCTTGTGTAGGTGGCTTTTTTGTTTTGTCTGACGGAGATGCGTATGCTCTTATTCTTTTGGTGTTACAGCGCTAAAAAATCCGAAAAGGCAATTTCTGATAAACAATCTCTATAAATTATAACTATTTGCCAGTTCTTTTAATTCTAGAAGATTGATGATTTCTAACTTCTGAAATAACCTAGCCTTATGCGTACCCACTGTTGATCTTTGAAGATCCAGGGTTTTTGATATTGCAGTAGCAGTTTGGCCAGATAGCAATAAAGAAGCTATTTCGAATTCTCTTGCTGAAAGTTTGTCAAAAGGATTATCGGGGCTACGTGAAAAAGCTTCATTAGCAAGTGATTGTATAAGCGATTCACTGAAATATTTTCTGCCATTCATTACAAGGTTAATAGCTTTTTTTATTTCTTCTAGTAAAGCTTCTTTTGATATAAATCCTTTGGCGCCAGCTTTCAAAAAACGTTTAGCATAAATATTTTCTGCGCTCATAGAGAAGATGAGCACTTTCGCTTCGGAGTATCTTGTATGAATATACTCCATAAGCCAAAACGTATCAGTTTTTGGCATTTGTATATCCATCATGATGAGATCATACTTGTTCTCTTTTAATTTTTCTATGACACTTTCTCCATCTCCAGCCTCGTCTACTTCACAAGGCTTAAATATTTCGGACAACAATCTTTGAATGCCTGAACGAACTACAACATGATCATCAACAAGTAAGAATTTTTTCAATGGTTGTTATTAAGTAGGGTCTACAAGTTAGTCGTTTATTTACACATAATTTGTAATTGTATGTATCAGAAAGGGATAATTAAAATACTTTACCTCTCCCTGCATTAAGATATGCTGATAAATAATTTTTAGTAACTTTTTACTATTAGTCAAATAACTACATGATATTAATGTAATTGATTACATATTACCAGCATATTATCTTCTAATATTACATCCTTAACCTGTTTGAGGTTTAACATATCCTATCACTCTTCTTTAATCCAATACCAATCGGCTTATGAAAACAACATTCCTTATTTGCTTGCAGCTTATCATGTTCGGATATATAGTCAAGTCGCAAACAACCTGCACGCCACCGGCTGCACCTACAGTAATCAGCTCTGTTAATTATTGTCAAAATTCTCTCGCTGTTGCATTAACAGCCACAGGTACTAATCTTTTATGGGCTAGTTCAGTAGGGATAGGATCGGTTGGAGGCATAGCTTCATTAGCAACTGTAACCTATATCGATGGTAGTTACAATAATAAAAGAATAAATCTTACCACGAATGTTAGTAATGTAACAATAAAAACTATTGATTTTTTTATTCCTTCTTACCAGGCTGTAAACGGATTGGTTTTATCTATATATAATAGTGCAGGGGTTATTATAGCTACTTCTTCTACTAATACAACAATGTCAGCGAATGCTGCGCCAATAAAAATTATCAATACATTTAATTATACAATTGCCGCAGCAGGTAATTACAGCATAGGGGTTTCAGCTGGTTCAGGAAATATAGGATCAGACAACCCATCTTTCCCAATAACAGAAACAACTGGTACAATAAATATAACCGGTCTTTCTAATGCTGGTACCCGATGTTTTAACAATTTACAATTTGCTGCCAGCTCAAGTTCTACAGCACCAATACCCTCAACAATAGCAGTTGGATCTACCTCTTATTATGTTACGCAAACTATTGCGGGATGTACTAGCACAGCGGCAGCTATTACAATTACTGTAAATGCATCCCCGAATATATCTCAAATACCTGTTGCTAATCTTCTTGCAAATTATAAATTTGAAAGTAATGCCAATGATGCAACCGGCAATGATAATGGTACTCTACAAAATTCGCCGGTAACAACTGCCGACCGTTTTGGCAATGCCAACAAAGCTTATAATTTTAACGGAAGCACACAATATATTTCTACTGCCAAATCCTATATAAACCCAGGTGATTTTAGTATTTCAATTTGGTTTAAAACGGCCACAACCATTGGAGGCAAACTGATAGGTTTTGGCACATCACAAACCGGCTCAAGCGGGCAATTTGACCGACATATTTATATGAATAATGCAGGCCAATTGTATTTTGGCATTTACTCAAGCGCCGTTAAAACAATTAATTCAGCACTATCCTATAATGACAATAACTGGCATTTGGCGACTGCTACTTTATCTTCTCTTGCAGGGTCAGCCCTTTATATTGATGGTATATTGGTTGGGGCTGACCCAACTTCTATAGCCGGGGAAAATGCTACGGGTTACTGGAGAATAGGCTATGACAATATCAATGGATGGACATCGCAACCATCCAGTTTTTATTTCAGCGGTGCACTGGATGATGCATTGATATACCAACGAGCACTTACCTCATCGGAAGCACAAACGCTATACAGGTCTCCCGATGGGGCAGGGAATAACGGGCCGGCATGTTCAGGGTCTGCTGTTACATTAAGCGCCTCAACTCTTTCAGGAGCTACGTATTCGTGGACAGGCCCCAATGGGTTTGCATCAGCTTTACAAAATCCTTTTTTTACTTATAGTTCCGCAAATGCCGGAGAGTATACATTACAGGCAAGTGCTGGCGGATGTAGTTCTGTAGCTTACACAAATATAGTTTCAACTACCAATGCAGGGCAATGGACGGGAAATGTAAGTACAGACTGGGCAACTGCCGGTAATTGGTGTAATGGTGCTGTTCCTACTGCGACAACTAATGTAGTCATAACAGCTGGAGTAACTAATATGCCTTCTGTCAGCAGCAATGTTGTTTGTAATAACCTTATTATTAATACAGGTGCTACATTAACTACTACGGGTTCAGGCATTTTGAACATCTACGGTACATTAACCAACAACGGCACTATGAGCAATAGTGGGACTACTGTTTTTAATGGTACAACAGGGCAACAAACTTTTTCGGGTGTTACAACTTTTTATAATCTTACATTGAATAATAGCAATGGTTTGCTTTTACCTGCAGCGATTGTTGTAACTAATAACCTCACATTGTCTGTAGGCGTACTAACTGCCAATAATTTTTCAATATCCGTTGGAGGCAATTGGACCAATAATGTTTCAACGGGAGCTTTTACAGGTGGAACTTCCACGGTTACATTTAATGGAACAGCTGCACAATCTATTGGCGGATCATTTGCTACTGGTTTTAATAACCTTACCATTTCTAATACAGGCAATACCGTTTCTTTAGCTGCCAATGCAACGATTGCAGGAAACCTTAATGTTTCTTCGGGAACATTTAATCTTTCCACATTTACCGCAAATCGTACAAGTGCAGGTGGGTCACTAATGGTTGCTAATAACGCTACATTACAAATTGGAGGAACAAATACGTTTCCAATAAATTATTCAGTAAATACACTGGTTGTAGCAAGTACAGTTGAATATGCGGGAACAAATCAAACCGTAGGCAGCCAAACTTATGGTAACCTGAAATTAACCAGTTCTTCAGGCGCTGCTGTTAAAACATTGCCTGTTGTTGCATTAACAGTACTTGGTAGCGTTATTAGTTCGGTAGGCACTGGGACTTCTTTATCTTTCACTGCGACAACTACCGTTAATGTAAGTGGTAGCGTATTTATAGGAGCGTCTACAACATTCAATGGTGGCAACTCTTTTCACACAATTGGCGGCAACTGGACGAATAACGGCACTTTTAATGGAAGCGCTGGTACTATTAATTTTTCAGGATCAGGTGCACAAATAGGCGGCTCCGGTGCACAAAATTTTTATAACCTTGCAGTGACAGCCTCAATGGTTAGTTTTTCCAATGTCAATATAAATGTTGCCAGCAATCTTACCACTTCAAGTTCTGGTTCTTTCAACCAGGTTTCAGGAGGTTCTATAACCATGAGTGGTTCCAGTAAGGTTATTAATGGTTCTGGAATTTCATTCAATGATCTTGTTATCAGCGGTACTATTACCGGTCAAACATCTTTCATCATTGCAGGAAATTTGACAGTGAGCGGAACTCTTTCGGCAACCACTGGAAGTATAACAATGAGTGGATTATCAAAAACTATTTCAGGAACAGGTACTAAAAGTTTTTCTACACTTTCTATTACAGGAACTGCTACAACAAATGCTAATTTTTCAATATCGTCAGCGCTTATTGTTAGTGGTAGTTTAATGGCATCTGCAGGTACTACAACTTTTATAGGAACATCTACCTTAAGCGGCATAGCCAATCTTTTCAATATAACTATTAATGGAACATCTTTGCAATTGTCTACCAATTCAACTTTGGGAATTGCCAACGCAATGACAATAACTGTCGGCACTTTAAATGTAACATCATCTGCACCAAATACTGTAAACTTTAATGGAACAGGCGCTCAAAATATTAATGGCATTGCCTATTGTAATCTTACACTATCGAATGGTAATATCAAAACCGCTATCGCAAACATTACTGTCAATAATGATATTACTATTGGCGCAGGCACTACGTTTAACCCCTCTTCGTACACTCATTCGATTTATGAGGAATGGATTAATAATGGCACCTTCATTAAAGGAACATCTACTATACAGTTTTTAGGAGATGCGAGTTCTTATATTTTTGGCAGTACAATATTTAATATCCTGACAATAAACTGTTCTGCATCATCTGGAGAAATACTTTTACAAAGCAATGTATCTGCTGCAATAGTAAATATGATCAATGGTACGATTGTAACAGGAGAAGACACCCTAACCATTACAAATACAAGAACGGGCAATGGCGAACTATTGGGCAATATTCAGCGCACTCATGCTTTTACTACGGGTGTAGGGTATGCTTTTGAAAGCCCGAATAATATTATCACTTTTTCATCTGTATCATCAGTAACAAGTATAACCGTTTCTATTACAGAGGATCACATTAATGATTTTCCTTTTGGCAGCTCAGTCAATGAGGAATATGATATATCTGTTCCATCAGGGATATACAATGCAACCTTGCGTTTGGATTATGACGCGGATGAGCTGAACGGTAATAATCCATCATCCATGGGCTTATGGCATAATAATGGTTCATCATGGATTGACGTTGGGAAAACCGGCGACAGTACTACTTCTGATTATGTAGAGCAAAGTGGATTAACTGATATCACCAGCCGCTGGACACTTTCAAACCAGGCTAGCATTGTACAATGGAATGGAAGTGTAAATACAGATTGGAATACAGTTGCCAACTGGACGACTATACAGGGCTCTCCATCTATGCCGCCTTCCTCATTAGACATTGTTGATTTAGGAACAGCCTCATTTACTTACCAGCCAACAATAAACAACAGTGATTCAGTGAAAAGTATGAATTTTGGAAGTGCTAAAGCTGTTACGCTAACACTTGGCAGCAGTGGGGCACTTACTGTTTTAGGAAATATTGATGGAATTTGGAGCGCTAATGCAATACATACTATTAATGTAAACAATCAAAACCTAGTAGTAAACGGGGATATAAATTTGAGCGATAGTGTCAATGGCCAAGCTATTAATCTTAATATCGGTTCAGGGACCGTAACTACTTTAGGTTCACTGATAGAATCAGGAGGGGCTAATATAAATTTTAGCGGTACAGGAATTTTGAATGTTTTTTCTGATTTCTATCACATTAGTGGAGCATTTAATGCTGGGGCCGGAACCGTGATATACAATGGTACAGAAAACCAGGACATAGCAGAAGCAACTTATAATAATCTTACAATTAATAAAACTGCTGGGATAGCTGTCATTCCGGATACTGTAAATGTTTTGGGTAATCTTTTAATTACATCCGGCGAACTGGATAATTCTTCAGCAACTGCTATTTCGGGGAATGTTACAATTGATTCAGGTTGTATTTTTCAGAATTCCAATTTAATTCATGTTGGCGGCAATTGGGCTAATAGTGGATCATATGAACCTTTTGGGGTGGGTACATTTTTTAACGGTAGTGGAACACAAACTATTACTGCAACTACTTTCGGCAATCTTATAATTAATAAACCTGTTGGTTCATCTGCTGTACTTACTGGCAATATTGTTTTAAATGGTGACTTAACTGTTACCTCCGGCACACTGGATATTAAATCATTTGGTTGCGACAGGAGTGTGCAAGGTGGGACCCTAACATTGGGGGATTCTGCAACATTTATAGTTGGGGCAAATAATGAACCGGTTAATTTTTCAAACGGCATACTATCTAATTCAAGTACGGTAATAGCTAACGGCACAGGCCCGCAATATATATTCAATGGCACTAATTTTGGCAACCTTATATTAAGAAACAGTGGTGTTAAAACATTTGTTTCACCTTTTACGGTAAATGGCGATTTAACCATAGAAAGCGGAGCAACATTGGATGCCGGAACACAAACAATTACAATAAATGGTAACTGGATCAACAATGGCACGTTTATACCTTCTACCAGTACTATTTTGCTTTCAGGTACTACAAAAAATGTTGCAGGTAATACAACGTTCAAACGTTTATCTGTTTATGGTAGTTATACTTTTTTAAACAACAATACTATTGATAGTTTACTGATCATTAACTCAACGGGATCATTAATCGGTGGAAGCAGTATTACAACTACCATGAATGGAGACCTTATCAACAAAGGGATTTTATATACATTGGGTACAACAACTTTTACAGGCAATGTTTTACAAACATTAAGTTTGATCAATGCGGTTCAAACAGTAGCAATCACTGTAAATTTTAATGGTTCTGTTTCTCCTGTATTGAATTCTACTTCTGCTCCACAATATGGATACCTTAATATCAATAATACTGGTGGAGTAAACCCAAGCGTAGGATGGAATGTACTTTATTCACTTACAGTAGGGAGTGGCGCCTCATTTAATTGCGGAGCATCTACGCATAATTTTTATGGTGCTGTAACAAACAATGGTACAATAACAAGTAGTGGTGTTTTAAATTTTCTTCCGGTATCAGCCGCTACAATAAATCTCGGTACAAATTTCACAAGTACGGGAAGAGTAATTTTTGGCGGTACGGGGGCAATAACACTTGCAGGCACACCTATCTCTTTCAATAATGTAAATATTGATAATACCAATGCTACAGGAATAACACCATCCTCCAACTGGAATATTACAAACCATCTTTCAGTATTAAGCAGTTCGATTTTTAATGCGGGTAATTACAATTATTTAATAGGTGGTAATATCACCAATAATGGTACTATTAATAGCGGCAATTCTAACTTTATATTAAATGGAACCAATACACAGAATATTTATTCTCCATCTGCTTTTCACAATCTTACTATTAATAAAACAACAGGATCAACAATAATATCATTGAATGTAACGGTGAATGATTCATTGAATTTTATTTCAGGAAAAATACAAACGGCAACGAATAGTGTTATTGAACCATCAGGCGCAATCGTTACGGGAGCTTCGCAAACAACAGGTTGGGTAGATGGCAACCTGCAAAAAAATATTGCAACAGGCGCTGGTACTAAACTATTTGAAATTGGCGATGATAATTATTATACACCAGCTTCTATAGCATTTAATAATGTTACTGCAAGTGGCAAACTTACAGCAAAATCGGTTGCAGGCGATCATCCATATATCAGCACTTCATTGATCAATTCAACAAAAAATGTAAACCGTTACTGGAGTTTTATCAACAATGGAATAAGTTTTACAACGTATAATGCAACATTCAAATATTCTGTAACAGATCTCGATGCAGGTGCGTCCTCATCATTGTTCGGTGTGAGCGTTTATAATAACTCATGGTCGTTACCTGTTACTGTATCAGCAAGCGATACAAGCAGCAGTGCAACAGGCATTACATCCTTCGGAGATTTTGCAATAGGAGAAATATGCAACAGGAACACTTCAATCTCCTATGCTTTATCACCGTATTGTTCTGCTTCTGGTAATGCAACGGTTACGCTTACAGGAAATGGTAGTGGCACTTATTCTTCGTCACCTGGTTTATCGTTAGATAGCTCAACGGGACTTATAACGTTGAGTACAAGTGTACCTGGTACTTATAATGTTACATATAACATTGGTGCAACAGGAAGTTGTGCTTCATTTATTACTTCTGCAAGTATTACTATTACTGCTGCGCCAATCGCTTCAGGATATTATCCGGGCACGCCTTTTTGCTCAGGTGCGGGGATGGCATATCCAACAGGAAGCAGCTCAGGAGCAGGGTTTCTTACATCAACAACAGGATTGACTATTGATTCAACAACTGGTGGTATTGATTTGACTGCCAGTACTCCGGGAACTTATACTATCACATATACTATTCCTGCATCAGGTGGGTGTACTGTATTTTCATGGACTACCGGTGTAACGATAAAGGCAGCGCCATCTGCTGTTATTTCATATCCCAACCCTTCTTACCATACGAATAATACAATTGTTTCCATTAATCGTGCAGGATCTACAGGAGGTATTTATACTTCGGCGCCAGGATTGTCTATAGATTCGCTAACCGGTTCTGTAAATCCTGCGGCTTGTATACCCGGCATTTATACAGTTACGTATACGATTGCGGCTGCAGGAGGCTGTAGTCAATATCAAACAACTACTAATATTATCATATATTATTTCTCGATTGTACCTAACTTAGGCACTGCAGCCAATTTTGTTCTTTTCACTAGTGCTGGGGCAGTTGGTAACACTGGAATTTCGCAGATGACAGGCAATATAGGTTCAAATGTTGGTGCCATTACCGGTTTTGAAACTTCTTCCATAATTGGTGCCATACATACAGCGGATGCGGTTACAGTACAATGCTCTCTAGATGTAATAGCTGCATACACCCAGTTGAATAATATCATTCCAACTTCTACAACTCATACACCTGCATTTGGAAGTGGAGAAACACTTTTTGCAGGCGTATATTCTATTGCGGGGGCGGGGTCAATAGCAGGTAATCTTACATTGGATGCACAAGGTGATCCGAATGCTGTATTTATTTTTAAGATAGGAGGAGCATTTACCACAGGTGCTTCGACCACAATTAACCTGATTAATGGAGCATCTGCATGTAATATCTTTTGGAAAGCAGAGGGTGCTATATCCATGGCAGCATCGACTACCATGCGGGGAACGCTTATCGCCAATAATGGGGCTATATCAATGGGTGCTGGAGGCATCCTTGAAGGAAGAATGTTTTCCACTACTGGTGCAGCTTCTGTTTATGCGGTTTCTGCATCTGTTCCACTATGCTTTTCCAATACCATCTGGACAGGTGCGATTAGTACAAATTGGAACACTCCCGGCAATTGGCTCTCCGGCATTATTCCAACTCCAACAATAAATGTAACAATACCATCCGGGCTCAATTATTATCCCCTGGTGAATGCAGGTTTCAGTTCTGTACAAAATATAACAATACAAAGCAATGCTTATGTAACAGTAACGGGTGGAAGGCTACAAATAGCGGGATCAATTAGTGATTCAGGAACATTTGACGTATCAAACGGCACAATAGAAATGAACGGGTTATTCCCGCAAATTATTTCCGCTGGTGCATTTGCTAGTAATAATATATTTAATTTAATAGTCAGCAATAATGTTATACTTGCGGGTCAGCAAAACATATTGGGGTCTCTTTCCTTTGGCAGCAGCAATGATACCCTTACTACCAATAATTTTTTAACGTTAAGGTCGACAGCAATAAACACTGCCTTGGTAGCTGATATTACTAATGGTGGGGCATACACCGGCAACAGCATTTCTGGAAATATTACCGTTGAAAGATATTTTCCGGCACACAGGTCATGGCGTTTAATGACGGCTCCTTTAACGGGCACACCTACCATTTATAATTCCTGGCAGAATGGTGGTGTTTATGCTCCAGGTATAGGCACATTTGTTTCCGGTCCCACAGGAGGAAGCGATATGGATAAAATCGGCAACCCTTCTATGTTTACATATCGAACTAATACACAAACATTTAATACAGTAATCAATACTAATGTTAGCCTATCACCCGGTAATAATGGTAGCGCAGATAATACAGGATATATGATATTTGTGCGTGGCGATAGAAGCGTATCAAACTATATTTTGCCAAATAATAATATTACCACTTTAAGTTCTTCAGGAAAATTACAAACAGGTACACAAATTTTCGCTGCTGCATCTGTCACAAACAATTATACATTGATCGGTAATCCATATGCCAGCCCGATTGATTTTAATAACATTATACTGTCAAACCTTATCAAACGTTTTTATGCCTGGGACCCAGTTTTAAATACAGTTGGAGGGTTTGTTGTACTTGATGATTTGGATAACGATGGAATATTTACATCTTCGGTAGGCAATAGCACATTGGGAAAAGACATACAATCAAGCCAGGCATTCTTTGTTCAAACAATGGCAAACGCAGCGGCATCTTTGACAATTAATGAAAGTAGCAAATCATCTGTAAATAATAATTTTGTATTTAGGCCAACATCCGGCCCAGATGATCTTAGGGCAGATTTGTATTTATTAAATGCAGATAATTCTATTGTGGCAGCTGATGGCGCATATGCTCAATTCAATAATAATTATAGTGATAGCGTAAACTGGCAGGATGCTGTAAAATTCAGTAATATAAACGAAGACCTTTCATTCTTAAGATACGGTCAATCGCTTGCAATAGAAAGAAGACCAATTATTACTAGTGCAGATACAATGTTCCTTAAATTATTAAGGACAACACAGCGTAGTTACCGGTTTGTGTTTACTGCACATGAGGCTCAGGCTAACCTTACAGGCATTCTCCAAGATAGTTATACAGGTATAGCTACACCCGTAAATATGAATGGGGTTACTATTGCTGATTTTAACATAAACACAGTGCCGGCTTCGGCTGCTCCAAATCGTTTCAAGATAGTATTTAAACCATCATTGCCCTTGCCAGTAACATTTACTTCAGTTAATGCAAGCTTAAACATTCCGGTTATCAATGTCAACTGGAAAGTGGCGAATGAAATTAATGTGGCAGAATATAAAGTAGAAAGGTCAACCGATGGCAAACAGTTTAGTGCTGTTGCAACTGTAATGGTAACAGGCAACAATTCATCAGGTGTATATAACTGGGTAGATAAAAAACCCACAACTGATAATAATTTTTATCGCATTCTCAGCATTGATGATAATGGCAAAATTCAATATAGCGCAGTGGTAGAAGTAGTAAATGCAGCCATTGCTTCAATAAATGTTTATCCAAATCCTGTAGTTGGCAATGAGATTGATTTACAAATGAACAATGTGCCTGCAGGTATTTACCAGCTTCGCTTAATAAATGCTGTAGGACAAATTATTCAAACAAATACAATTAATCATATTGCAGGCAATACAGAAGAAGCGGTATTATTGAATAAGAAAATTGTAAAAGGTATTTATCAACTGGAGATAGATTCTTTTAACGGCAAGAAAATTAATATCAGCATATTTTGTGAATAGCATTTTTTTAATTGCATTGTACGGTTGCATTGAATGTAATGAAGCTACATTCATCTCAACAAATAGTTCTTTCAACGAAGAAGCTTTTATTAGTATTTATTAAAATTTATTTCCTAATCCTAAACTATTTATCCTATGAATTACCCTACAAATGCGATTATACCTGATGATCAGCTTATTCACTATTTTCTTAATAATGATGCTCCTGCATTAGAAACACTTGTTTACCTGAATAAGGATAAAATTTATAAATCAATTTTTTCTATGGTGCAGGATAAATACCAGGCAGATGAAATTATTCAAAATGTTTTTATCCGCATAATCGATTTGTTGATGGCAGGTAAGTTCGTAGAAGAAGGCAAATTTTTACCGTGGGCTATGCATATTTCACACGAATTATGTATTAATCATTTACGAATGATAAAGTATGCGCCGGTAATAACAAAAAGCAGCCCTCAACATCAAATAATAAAATATGCCCAAACCGAATCCAGACTGCCTATCATAAATCATGAACAGCATGAAGAAATACGGGTAATGATAGAAATGTTGCCCGAAAAAGAACGCGAAATAATTGTACTCAGCCATTATGCCAACCTAAGTTTTAAGGAAATTGCTGAAGTAATGAAATGTAATATTAGTTCTGCACTTAGCCAAATGCGCTATGCGCTAACAAACTTGCACAACATTATAAAGAAAAAACAGGGGGTTTTTAATATTTAAGTTTAAATTCTTGTAGCTAAGAAATGCTATTATGATAACAAATTTAATTAATAACTTTTGAATTATGTCTCAAACCCAAATTCACATTGCTACAATTTTAAATAATTGGGATGTTGATCGTGACCGCTCTTCATTAGCTAGTTTTGCTAAATCAATACATCCTAAAGTTAGCGATCAAACCTTAAAATATATCGATGAGCATTATTTTCATTATGATGTAAAAAAAAAATACACATATCCTAAAACAGGAAACTCACATCAATTTTAATTTTTAATAACGAAAGGAGCTTTTATTGGATATATCAACCAAGATTCTGAAGGCTTATCTTTTCAACCGAATTCCTTTAAAATATTGCATCTTACCTGGGAATGAGATTTGGGACACTTAGCCGCATCCGGTCCTATCAGTAACACAAGTATGCTAACAAATCTAAGACTGTAAGGAAAAAGAAAATAAACATAAATGTAAATTTATTACGGATTAGGATGGTTTAAGAACACCTTTTAAAAGATCCAAACAAACTCTAAGGCTTTCATTTGCTTCATGATATCCTATTAAAATTATATAATTATATAATTAAGTTATATAGTTTTTGCACTTGTTGATATTTGTCAAATAAAGATTACCTTGATTGCATGAATCCTATTATAAAAACCACCAATCCAAAGCTGCTTGGTGTTTCAAAAAAATCTAAAGCTATAGCAACCGAAGATATCCTCCGTCATCTCGCTTTTGATAATTCTTTACAGCCAAACATTATTTCAGTAGTTCGCACCGGAAAAATAATAATGGCTAATCCTGCCGCCTGTAAACTTTTGGGTTATTCTAAAAAGGAATTATTAACCAAAATAAGGTCAGCAATTTTTGATATACATGAAGGCAGTTTTAAAAAAATGCTGAAGCAGCGAACGGTTGAGGGACATTCCATAGCATTCGTAACTGCCATTAAAAAAAACGGCAACCTAGTTTGCTGCGAAATCACTTCTTCAATTTTTATAGGTGAGCATGGTGTCGAAAAATCAATTACAACAATTACAGATATAAGCCAAAGCATCCTGAAACAAAAGAAAATTGATGTTGAAAAAGAAAAAATAGTTGCCGATAATATCGTTCTTGCCAAATCAAAGCAAAAGGGCATAGATGTTAAAAAAGAAAAAATAGTTGCTGATAATATCATTCGGGCCAAATCAAAGCAAAAGAGTATTGATGTTAAAAAAGAAAAGATAGCTGCTGCTGCTGCTGTTAAAACCGCTATTGATAAAAACTTTGCGCAAAACGAAAAGCTGGTAGCAGAGCAGGAATTTAAAATTGCGCATGACAAGTTATTGTTTCATTTGGAAAATTCACCTCTTGGATATATTGAATGGGATGAGAAGTTGCAAATAAAAGCATTGTCAAAGAAAGCACAGGAAATATTCGGATGGAACCTGGAAGAGTTTAAAGATAACCAGAGAAACGGTTATAATCAGGTATATATAGATGATCAGCCCTGGGTATTCAAAATAGCGGAACAACTCAGGAGGGGAACTATAAAAAGAATTAGTATCGAGCATAGGGTTTATACTAAAAATGGTGTAGTAAAATGGTGTTCATGGTTTAATTCAGTATTGAGGAATACAAATGGCGAAGTGATCACGATTTTATCACTCGTGCTGGATATAACTGAACGTAAAACCGCGACAGAAAACCTCCGGCAAAGTGAAATACGATTAAAGGAAGCACAAGCAATAACACATATAAGTAATTGGGAAATTGATTTTGTACAGAACATCCATACCTGGTCAGATGAATTTTATAGCATCTACAGACTAAATAAAATGGAAGTAAAGCCTTCATTGGAACTTTTTTTAGCCTTAATGCATCCGGACGATAAAGATTTTGCGCAAAAAAGAATACATGAAACTTTTGACTCTTTTCGTGACTCATCTTTTAATTTCCGTTTTATCCGTAACGATGGAATAACAAGGTACGGTTATAGTGAATGGAGGTTTGAATTTGATGAAAACAGAAAGCCTTTACGGCTTTATGGAATTTTGCAGGATATAACAGAACGGAAAGAAATAGAAGAAAACTTACAATTGCTTGAAAAGAAAGTATTAGAGGAAAAAATTACAAAGCAAGAGGAAATAACAGAAGCAGTTATAAGCGGCCAGGAAAAGGAGCGCTCTTTTCTGGGAGCGGAGTTGCATGATAATATCAATCAGATATTAGCTGCTTCCAAACTTTATATGGAAACTGCAATAGCTGACGAAGGGTTACGAAAAGACCTTATGATAGACAGCAAAAGTTATTTAGTAAGTGCGATAGAAGAAATAAGGAGGCTCTCCAAATCATTACTACCCCCATCTTTAGGTGAAACCACTTTATTAGATACTATAGGTGAATTAATCGAAAATATTCAACAGGTGAAGAAATTGAATTTTATAAAACAGTGGGAAGGCATTGATGAAAGTTTATTAGATAAAAAAATGAGTTTAGCTATTTTCAGGATTGTGCAGGAGCAACTGAATAATATATTGAAACATGCAAATGCGAAAACAGTAGTGATTAGCTTAAAACAGGATGCAAGAACTTTACAATTGAGAATCAAGGACGATGGAGTAGGATTTGATACTTCTCAAAAAAGAAAGGGCATAGGGCTGAAAAATATTTTTAGTAGAGCAGAATTGTTAAAGGGAAATGTAATCATAAATTCAAGTCCTAATAAAGGCTGTGAATTAATAGTAAATTTTAATATAGGGTAAATGCAATAACTAAATAAGTATGTGCCGGCTACTGGCATAAAAACTTCTTCCAAGTGATATGCGATTAAATGATAATGTGGCACTTGGATGAGATATAGGAAGTCATTTGTCTTCATCTTTGAGATTATTTTTATCTTATTGCTGAATTGGCTTATGCGTTATTTCAATCACAGTCTTACTTTCCGGCTGCTGCTGAATTGAGTTTTTAGATTCCAATTCAATTTCCTGTATGCTTACTGCATAACTGCTAGGAAATATCTGAGATCCTGTATGCTTAGCATAGATATGTGTAAACACAGAGCCAAAATATAAGATCATTGAAGAATAATAAACCCATGCCAGCATTACAATTGCAGAACCTGCACTTCCATATGCAGTAGAAAGTTTACTATGCCCTAAATAATATCCAATTAAAAACTTACCTACCATAAAGAGGCTTGCAGTTGTTAAAGCTCCAACTCGAACATGTTTCCATTGAATACATGCATCCGGCAATACTTTAAAGATCATACCAAATAATAAAGAGGTAATACCAAAAGTGAGAATTAGATTAAATATATAGGCAAGTATAAGAGTCAATTGCGGAAAAATGTGTGTAAGCTTGTCAATAAAAGTATCCATTAAGCCATTAACCATAAGAGAGACTAATAATAAAAACCCAAGGCTTATAACAATAGAAAAAGAAAGAAGCCGGTTAACGATCAATTTCAGAAAGCCTTTTCCTTTATGCGGCTTAGGCTTTAATTTCCAGATCTGATTGATGGAATCCTGTATTTCGTTAAAGACACTTGTAGCACCAATTAATAAAGTGATAATACCAACCGATGTAGCAAATTTATTATTATGGGATATAGCAGCATTTCGTATTATTTGTTGTATTTGTAAAGCTGCATCTGTTCCAACAAAACCTGAAATCTGGTGGTAAAGTGTTCCTTCAACAGCCTGGCGCCCATAAAAGATATCACTAATAGAGATAATAATTATAAGCATTGCTGGCAAAGAAAAAATAGTATAAAAAGCTAATGCTGCACTTAGTTTAAATACTTTGTTTTCTATAAAGTCGGAAAGAGATTGTTTAATAATACGCCACATGATGTTAGAATTTCATATACTTCTAAAGATAGAACCTAAAATCTAATTACGGGTAAAGCAAAATAACTAAGAGGGGGAAATAAACATCCTTATCGGGATATTGATTATTTAAACTAGGGTTATTGTTGCCCAAATCAAATCTATTCAGAAATGTTTATTATAAATAGATCAATATTTTACTTGGCAAGGTAATTGAATCTTTAAGGGTTAAATATAAAAAATGAAAAAAAGATTATCTATTTGTGTAACACTGTTTTTAACAGCAACTACTATTTTTTGTGCCTGTAGTAAAAGCAGTACACCACCTGCGCCTTCTCTTGTAGGTACCTGGCAATTAGCTTCTACTCATACAGTAACAACTGACACATTGAATGGAGTGCCTCAATCTCCTGCAACAAAGGATTCAACTTATACGTTGAATAAAGCTCCAATAATTCAGTTTACTTCTGGTAATTATACTTTGGTAAATACCTCTGTTTCGCCTGCAACAACCGAATCAGGTACTTATTCTACTACTGGTAATTCAATTACGCTTGTTCCAACAAGTGGAAGTAGTACTACACGGACAGGAGTTTATACCGTTACAACTACCACCTTAACTTTTACAATTTTACAAAGCTCAACAAACGTATCGCAATCTGAAGCATTTATTTTCACTCGGCAATAATTAGGATAGTTTGTGTTACTAAATTTATTACACAAATAAATATTAATCCACATCAGCAACAAGTATGAGCAATAAAATCAAAATATTAAAAAGCGGTTTGATTTCTTCGGATAATTAAATATTGTAGTGTTCATATTTACGAGTTTTGTCGTTAAGCAAACTGCTTAGTGTTTAGTAGAGCAACACTATTACAAGTCGTTCGATTTATCTTCAACTATGTTAGATAAAGAATATGGAGATTTACTTACTGAATTGGGAAACAGAATAAGATCAGTCAGACTGAGCAAACGAATAACTCAAAGTCATTTATCCTTTACCTGCGACATGGAAAAATCATCAATATCAAAAATTGAATCAGGAAAAGTTAATGTATCTTATATGACATTACTCAGGCTTAGCAATGGATTAGAGGTGCCGGTAGTAGAGTTATGTTGTTAGGAAACTTGCTTAATTTTTCAATTATGACTTACACAGGTGATGAAGGGCTTCATTCAGCGTTTAAAGGAAGGGTAAACAAAAATGTGAAAACGGGCTTATGGGTAGTGGAAGAAAATGGTATAAGCTACAGTTTTGGGTTCTCTATATTTATCGGATTTAAAAATTATTTTGCTCATCCTGAGACAATAATAAATGAAGATTCAATAGAGCGTTGGTACAATCAATTAATACAGACTGACAGAAAATATGTTAAATGTAAACCAAATTGATATTCAAATATATAATTGGCTATACAACTTAGTTAAGTTAGTATTTCCCAAAAAATAGTAAATAGAAATGCCGTTTACATTTAAGTAAACGACACACTATGAAAATTAAATAGCTTCTGATTAAAAAAAAAGTTGCATATCTCTATTCCTATCCATGAAAAAACCAGTTACTAAATAACATCTATTGTGCCAGTTAGATCAATCAGCTGAAAATAGATAATTTATGTTTTATTTTTAGCTTAGACATGTATTAATCCTGAATGATTAATTTAGAACCATTCAATAATTTCACTTAGACCTTAATATTTTTTCAAGTTGATGTAATAACTGCCCCAAACTGGGAAATGGGTATTAATGTATTTGATCCAACTGAAATCAAAATCTTGTATTTGCGAAGTTATTTATAATAGTTATTTATAATAGGTTAAGCAGAAAGGCTAAACAGGCATTTGTCTATTTCTCTTTTTGATAAAGGTTTCTCCATAATGAAAATGTTTTCATAAGAGATAGAAGATGGCACGGAAGGCCTGAGGCTACTAATTAAACTGATTTTAATTAAGGGATAATGCTCTAAAATTTCTTGTGTCAATTGCCATCCAGAACCATCCGGTAAGTTATTATCTAAAAAGACTATGCTAGGATTAAAACTATCTATTTTATTTACCCCATCCTTTAAATTATATGCCATAGCAACTTCATAGCCTCTCTCAATAAGATAAAGTTTAAGAAGCATACACAACTCAAATTCATCATCAATTATTAATGCTTTTTGTTTCATATATCAAATTATGATAAAACTGTGCCAGATAAACGCGAAATAAAAAACAAAAATGATTCTAGGATTTTAACGGGCATAAATGAAAAATTATATAACATAAAGGGAGAATTATGTAACATAGTCCGCTTTAAGTGTGAATATGTAGAAAGGGTAATAAACGCCGGTTTTTTAAAAGCCATTATGTGGATGCAAATTTGCAATGCTATTATATGACAGTTCAGGACAAATTGGATGCATTGAAGAAAGAAGTATCAGGAAAGTTTGAACAATTCATATTTGCAAAAGATCGATTTAGATATTTTAAGAGCCAAAGTGAAATGGAAATCAATACCGAGTATTCGGTGGCAAAAGATGCTTTTGATAAGGCAAAAGATGATTATGAAAATTTTAAATCACTTGTCAGGGAAAAAAAGTTAGACCTGAAAAGTGTTTATTAATGTTCAAATGCCAAATTAATAAAGAATTGTTAGCGACTTTATCCATATTAATTGACAATTATCAAGAATTATAGGTATATTTCTTTAGTCTTACACTTCCTCATTATCCTTCTTGAATAGTTTCTTTTCATTTATTAATACCCTTTAAACCAATTTAATGTTGCCGATTCAACCTCACCATATTATTGCTATTGGCGCTTCTGCCGGTGGCATGGAAGAAATAAACTCTTTCTTCGACCATACTCCTTTAGATGGGGTTTCTTACGTAATTATACAGCATTTATCCTCTGATTTTAAAAGCCGAATGGTGGAATTATTAGCAAGGCACAGTAAGCTGATAGTTAAAGAAGCTGAAGATGCGATACTTGTAAAACCGAACGAAGTGTATCTTATCCCAAGCAACAAGGTCATGACAATAATTGAAAGTAGATTATTTCTTACAGATAAAGAAAAAATACACAGCCCTCATCTAACTATAAATAAATTTTTTAATTCGCTTGCAGCAGATAGTGGCTCGAAGGCTATTGGTATTATTCTTTCCGGTCTGGGTTCAGATGGTACAGAAGGTATAAAGGCAATTAAAAATGCAGGGGGTATGGTGATTGCCCGAAACCCTGAAACTACGGAGTTTGGCAGTATGCCTGCTAGTGCAATTGCAACAGGCTTAGTAGATTTTATTTTGGAACCGGCAGCAATGCCTGCCGCAATTGAAGATTATGTAAAACATGAAGAAGAATTATTAATTGAAAACGAGAATGATGGGAAAAACCTAACCGCCATTATAAACTTGATAAAAGAACAGTCACCACTTGATTTTACAGAGTATAAACAACCTACTATATTAAGGAGAATTAAAAGAAGAGCTGCCTATAATAATTTGGCTAAACTGGAAGATTATTTTATTTTTTTAAAAGCAACACCCGAAGAAGTAGAAATTCTTGCAAAAGACTTTCTTATAAGTGTTACTTCATTTTTTAGAGACAAAGAAGCTTTTGAATTTATACAAACTACGGTATTGCCTGCCATACTTAAAAAACTTATTCCAACAGATGAATTAAAAATGTGGGTAGCAGGTTGTGCTACTGGTGAAGAAGCATATTCAATGGCGATATTGATAGGTGAGCAATTAACAGGCAGTTATAAAGATGTCGTTGTAAAAATATTTGCTACTGATATCGATACGTCAGCATTAGCGCATGCAGGCAAAGGAATTTATAATGCAACCGTTGCAAAAGACATATCACCCGAAAGGCTTGAAAAATATTTTTTAAAGGAAGGTGAAAATTATAAGGTTAAGCCAGAAATACGAAAAATGGTAATTTTTGCACAGCATGACCTGGTGAAAAACCCTCCATACTGTAATATGCATCTTATTAGCTGTCGCAATCTGCTTATTTACATGACCCCCGCTTTACAAAAGAAAATATTTTTTACACTGCTTTTCGGGCTTAAAATGGAAGGCTATTTATTTTTGGGATCCAGCGAAAACCCGGTATCTATTATTCAAAATCTGGAGGTGATAAATAAAACCTGGAAAGTATATAGGAATCTTGAAACAAAAAGGGTGATACATTTTGATAGCTTTTCTTTGCCCCAGATGGCCGATATAAAAAATAATCGTTTACAATCTTCACGGGAAGATATTTTTCCAAAAACAAATAATACGTTGGCAGAGGCTGTAAATACTATTATGGCTAGCAAATTGGACCATCTGGTTGTTTGTATTGATGAGGATAATCATGTTGTAAAGACTTATGGCGATACAACAAAATATCTTCTTCAGAAAAATTTCAATTTAAATCTTGATGAGCTTTTGCCAATGCCGCTGGCACTTGCATTCAATACACTGAGCATTAATGCAAAAAGAAATAATGAACGCGTTGCTGCTAAAGGCATAAAAATAAAAAATGGCAAATTTGTAATTACTGTGAACTTATCTATTGATCCTATTAATATTAAAAATGGGGAAAGATTATTTATGGTCACTTTAAACGAAGATAAGCTACTAACTTATTTGCAACAGGAAGATTTGGTTTATGATGAGAAAATATATTTAAACAAATATACTTTGATGATGCAGGAAGAATTGGAAGCTCTTAAAAATAAGCTTAATTCTACTTATGAACAATTGGATGCCTCTAACGACAATATGCAATCGTATAATGAAGAATTGCTTTCTGCTAATGAAGAGATGCAAAGCACCAACGAAGAAATGCAATCTGTAAATGAAGAGCTGCATACTATTAATACTGATTACCAGTTAAAAAATAAAGAGTTGCTGGAACTGAATGATGATCTTAATAATTATTTCAGAAGTACTATTAATGGGCAACTATTTGTGAACAATGAATTGGAATTAATGAAATTCTCGCCGGGTACCGTCAAGCAAATCAATCTACTCTCATCCGATATAGGCAGGCCACTCAGCAATATTTCTACCAATATAAAATTAGATACACTTACAGAAGATATTAAAAAAGTATTGGCAGATGGAAGCGTTATCACGAAAGAAATTGAAACAAACGATGGCAAATGGTATCAGGTAATGACGATGCCTTATATACAACTGATGGATAATAAAAGAAATGGAGCCATCATTACTTTTAATGATATTACGGAATTGAAAAAAGCTCAGGTTGAGCTTGATAAAAAAAATAAAAGTGTGTTGCGCATAAATGATGACCTTGATAATTTTGTTCACGCAGCTGCGCATGATCTCTTAGCACCTCTGGGAAATATAGAAATGAGCGTAGGGATGTTAAATGATTTGAAAATAAATGATCCGGAACTTACTACCTTTTTAAGCATAATAAATTTATCTGTTGTAAAATTTCGCTCTTTAATAAATGATATGTCTGACATAGGGCAGGTAGAAAGTGAAATGATAACTATGGAGATGGTTGATCTTGATGAAATAATAAATAACGTGGAATGGAGCTTAGATGATAAAATAAAATTAACCGGAACGGTAATTAACAGAACTCTTGAAATCAAACATATTTTCTTTTCAAAAAAGAACCTGAGAAGTATATTGTATAATCTTATTTCTAACAGCATTAAATTTAAAAGCGAAGCTTCTCCTGTAATAAATATCCATACTATAAAAGATGGAAGTGATATTATCTTAAGTATACAGGATAATGGAATTGGTATACCTAAAGAAGGAGTCTCTAGAGTTTTTTCTATATATGGCAGGCTTCACGGAGATATTGAAGGGCAGGGCATTGGTTTATTTCTTGCCAAAAAAATTGTAGATGCCGCCGGTGGCAATATTATCTTAGAAAGCGAGTTGGGGAAAGGAAGTAAGTTTATTATATACTTTAAAGCTGATCAGGAAGCTACAGCAAAGATTTTATAAAATGAAAAATATCCCAAATGAATTGTTGTAGAGCATCAGTAATTAAATAAATATGAATTGGATTACCCTTTGTGGATTAGTCGCTGCGTTTTTTACTACAATTTCTTTTTTGCCTCAGGCAATAAAAACAATTCGTACTAAGGATACTTCCTCCATATCTTTATCGATGTATATAATGTTTGCTTTTGGAACACTTATGTGGTTCGTTTATGGGATATTTAGCAATAATTTGCCTATAACGCTTGCCAATGGTATTACATTAATCTTAGCTTCTATTATTTTATATTTTAAGATAAAACAAGCCTCTAATGTTCATAAATAATTTCTATTAGACAGTAAATTATTGATCATTAGAAGAATATTGGTTTGTGCCGGCTACTGGCACCTTAAATCTTTTAAGCGCTTAAAGACACTATGCTTTCTAACAAACAAGTAACCAAATAGTAACAAAAAAAGTGAATGTTGGGTACCTTCTATTTTAATAAAAGAAAATATTAGTAACAATATGATTCGAAGAACACTGTCTTCTTAAATTTATAAAAACTATAAATAACACAAGATGAAAAAGCAAACAGTTTCATCTGCGACTCAAGTGAACATAACAAAGCCCAATAATTTGATAGCTAAAAGGTTTTACGGGTATTTTAAGTACCATCAACAATTAGATTTAACAGTGCGATTTTTAAGACATTTGTAAAAGTGAAAACTAAATTACGGTGTTTATAAAAGGTTTAAAAAAGTTGTTCTTTCTTTTGAAAGCAGGTGTATATTAAATTCCATGAAATATCCATATTCAATCGAGTCTTTTAATAGATCAAAAGGTTCGGCATTAGAGGGTTTTCTTTTGCGATAGCAGCTGCTGCATCATATCATTTTCGGTAATAAGAAATAACTCACTATCACTTCTTTGCCTTCATTAAAATGGTGTCTGTCAATGCTCCTTACTACTTACTATAATTTTGCTGTCCTTTCTGAAGAATAAAGACTATTTCTTGTCGGTAATATGTACACTGGTTCCAGCACAGCATTCTGAAAATATGTTCAATGCTTTTATAGTTTTATAACTCTTCTCCCGGGATTGATTGAGCAAAGAAATTAATGGTGTGTTCGAGTTATGAGTAGGGATGTTGTCGCCTTTAAAAGCAGTTGCAAAAATCTTTTCAAGTATCTTATGGGCAATAGGACCTTTGTGAACTATACTTAAAATCTTTCCATATACAGCAGGTGCATATAGATCATACATTTCTATTGTTATTACTTTATTCGCTGTTGTTTCTTTATTGTTGAGAGGCTTCATTATTTACTTTTTTAAAAGAACTGTTTAAATATACAAAAATTAAACCTAAATCACAGGTAAGTACGAATTGCCGCTATTGTTTGCGCAGGATGGCTCATGTGAAGGCAATGGCCATATGCTTTAATAACAGTTAAGGTATTTTTCAGTGTATTTTCATTAATATATTGCCCAACTACCAATGGAGCAATGATATCGTCAGTGCATTGTATTGTCAGGCTCTCAACTGGTACTAATGGTAAGTCCTTTCGGTTATCAGATAAAAAAGTAACTCTGGCAAAATCTTTTGCAATATCAGGATCAATAGAACAAAAACTATCGGCTAGTTCCTGTGCAAGTTCAGGGCCATTTTCGTTCGCCATAATTGTAGGCGCTAATGATCTTGCCCAGCTTATATAATCTTCATCCATAACTTCAAACAAAGAATCAATTGTTTCCTGGTCAAAGCCGCCTGTGTACGATCCTTTATTTATATAACATGGTGATGGGCCGATGAATATAAGTTTCTTAAAAATAGCAGGTTGCCTGATTGCTGCTAAAACACCAATCATACAACTTACGGAATGACCGACAAATACTACATCCTCTAATTTTAACGCCTCACATATTTCTAAGATATCAATCGCATATCCATCAAGAGTAGCATATCTTTTTGGGTCATATGAATTGAGATCAGATTGTCCTGCGCCAACATAATCAAACAATACAAGTTTATAATCAGCAATAAAAGCATCTTTTATATATTTCCAGGCGTTCTGATCACACCCAAAGCCATGTGCGAATAGCATAACTTTTTCACTATTGCCAATAATAGAGACGTTATTTCTTTTTAAAACATTCATTATGTCCGTATTTTTTATAAAAATATCTCAATTGTACTTAAGATACTAATATATAAATAAGAACCCGGTTAAGGATAAATAGAATGTGAACTTAAGAAGTAAATATCCATATTTTCTTACCGTAATAAATTAAAAGTTCTAAATAAAATTTAGTTAAAAAATCTAAAGTAAATAGAATCTCGTAATTGTATCAGCTGAGTAATCCAACTAAAATTCTTAATCAATTTTTTAATCACAAAATCAATTAAAATGAAACGTAAAAAAATCTTACTGGCCTGCTTAATAGCAATTGGCCTAATTACCGGGGGTATTCTTTATGCCTCTGACCACATTGATTCGCCTACAGTAACAGGCCAATCAACTGATATTACTGATCTGTATGTTTTCCAGGGAGCAAACACAAGCAACCTGGTATTTGTAGCAAATACGCAGGGCCTTCTTAGCCCAACAGCCACTGGTGCGGCTAAGTTTGATCCAAACACGCTTATCCAATTCAGTATTGATAATAATGGCGATAATGTAGAAGACCTTGTTTTGCAATGCATATATGATTCTGTTAATAATAAAATGAATATTTACGGCCCGATCAAACCATCTGCAACAGGTACACAAAGTAAAATTGAAGGCCCGCTTGTTGCAAGTGTGGCCGTTACTCCTTATGGTGCTGCAAGCCCTATAACTGCTACGCAAAATGGCATTATGGTTTTTGCCGGCCCAAGAGATGATCCCTTCTTTTTCGACCTCGACCAGTATCATAAAATAATTGCAGGTACTGCAACCAGCTTTAACAATCCGGGCACAGATGCTTTTGCCGGCACAAATGTTTTAAGTGTTGTAGTAGAAGTACCTAAAGCAGCTTTGGGTGGCACTGGTAAATTAAATGTGTGGCTTACAACAAGGAAGAAAGTATAAAATCAAAACATAATTCATCTTAAAAAATTATTATAATGAAAAAGAATAAACTAATGCTATTTTCAGCTTTATTGATCGGGGGGAGCCTTGCGATCGGAAGCTGTAAAAAAGATAACAACCCATCGGCTCCTGTTGTTTATTATCAACAACAAGACCAGGTAGGAAGGCCCGCAATTAATACTGTATTTAATGCTGCAGCCGATAAACAAACTTTTAATGAAACAGCTCCGTCCGCTATGGCTGCGCTTTTCCAGGGAAAGTTCCAGGCAAAATTGTTAGCATTAAATCCTGCATATACAACCAACGCGCTCGGGCTTAATGATACAGTATTTACAACTGTATTAGCTAATGATGTGCTGAATGTATCAACAACAGGAACTACTACGTTTTTTGATGGCACCAATGTTTTAACAGGAAGGACATTAAGCGACGATGTAATTGATGTAGAGTTAACGTTGATATTCGGTGGGCCAACTGCATTGAAAGGCACGCCAACAAATAGCGGTTTGATCAGCGATCATGTGAATGCAAATGATAAGGCATTCTTAACTGTATTTCCTTATGAAGCTGCTCCCTGGTAATAGAATATTTATAGATTGATAAGAACAAAGCCGGAGTAGCATTACTTCGGCTTTATCATTTTACTATTCATAAAATTTAATTACATGGATTCAGTAAATACAAACTACTCTCTTATTATCATCGTATGTATTAGTTAAATTAACTAATGACATTAGAAGAGACTGTACAAAAAATTAACACACTGCAACATTTAATAGGGCAAAATGCCCCTAAATGGAATAGACCTATTTTGGAAATTATTCCAGCCCCAATGAACGATAGCTTTACAAAATATATGGAAACGTATGAAGAAGATGGCAATGTTCAGAAAGCCATCAAAATAGCAAGATCTGGACAGTTTGGGATTCTGTTAATATTCAGTATGCCACAAACAGGCCTGCACCTTGTTTATGAATGGTATGGATTTTTTTATACGGGATAGATCGGCTTCAATCCTACTGTTAGGCAAACTTCGCTTTAATAAAACTCCTTGATCATTATAAACTTATTTATACTTTTTACTACAATGTAAGCTCCTGAAATCCACAGTAAAAGCACTTTCGTAAATAGAATATCTTTAATCTTCTTCATGAATAATATACTTCACAAAAAAATTACTGTCAATTCAAAAACTATAGGCTTATTACTATTACTGTTTTTAATAAGCCAGCAATTATTTGCTCATACGGTAGTTGGCGAATTAGAAAAAATGTCTAAGACAAAGGCGGGTTTTTTATATCTCTTCTTAGGCTACAGGCATATCATCCCTCTTGGCTTCGATCATATCTTATTTATACTCAGTTTATTTTTATTAAACCCGAAATTAAAACCATTGTTATGGCAGGCAACGGCGTTTACGGTTGCGCATTCTATTACATTAAGCCTTACAATGTTTCATGTAATTGTTCCTTCACCAAAAGTAATTGAACCATTGATCGCAATATCTATTTTGTATGTAGCATTGGAAAATATTTTTGTAACAAAAGTCCGGAGTACACGTATCGGCGTAGTTTTTATTTTTGGATTAGTGCATGGAATGGGTTTTGCCAGTGCATTAGGGCAGTTAGGCTTACCGCAAAATTCTTATTTATTATCGCTTGTAATGTTTAACCTTGGTGTAGAACTGGGACAGGTAACAATTATTTTATTAGCCTATTTCCTGATTGGAAAATGGTTTGGTAATAAACCCTATTATAGAAAATATTTTGTAATCCCGTTATCAATAATCATTGCATGTATTGCCGCATACTGGACAGTACAGCGTTTATTCTTCTAAGCTTTTTTCCAGATCTTTTATTTTTGCAGGGCTTAGATCATATTTATTTTTCTCAGCTGCTTTAAAATATTCCTGGGCATTATATCCTTTATTTAGTCCATGCATAAATTTGCCCATGTAATAAAGTTCAAGACCTTCTAATGGCCTTCCCGAAACCTGGTCTTCATAAATTTTATACGCTGTATCTTGTTTGTTATTGCAAAATAAACACCAAACATACCACGCATACGTTTGCGGAGTTGGCCTGCTGTCAATTTCTTTTTTTGCAATAGCTTCTGCTTTTGCAGGGTCATTTAAAATCCCGGTATATAGGTCGATGGTGTACTTATTATACATATTTCCATAAAGGCTATCGCTAACCATATTTACAAATTCATTAGCATATTTTTTTTGTAAACTGCTATCATCTTTTTCTTCAGCAGCTTGTTCAAGTTTCAATACAGGATCTGCGATTTTTGTTTTTGTCCGTACAAATTGAAAAATGCTGTTGGCGAGCGAATCATTTTTATCATGAACCAGGGCTATCCAGCCAAGCCCCATCATGCTATGAAAGTCGGCGCTGTTCAGGCGTATAGACTGTGTATAAAGATCAGCGGCTTGTTGCAAATTACCGGCATGAATGTATAGATCTGCAGTGTTGGATAAAGCAGCTTGTTGAAGGCCGGCATCTGAGCCAGCTAACTCAACTGCCTTTTGCATGGCAGCAATGGCTAATTCTAAATTACCTGTATAATGTTCCCATTTTGATTTTCTAAAAAAATATCCATAATCATTCGTTGATTCAAATTTTTTTAACGCAGTTTCTGCAGCCAGGTAATTACCTAATTCAAAATCTACGTCAAAAGATAAGGTATATAATTCATAAGGTTTTATTCCCAAAACTTTTGCTTTTTCAAAGTAAGCAGCAGCGTCTTTAAACCGGTGTTGGGAGATACAATGCCCAACCATAGCTAAATAAACAGATGCTTCTTTATGATTGAACACGCTATCCACTTTTAATAAAATACTGTCGGAGGTTTTCATGTCATGTATATCTCCCAATAAACGAAAACGGTTTGCCAACTGGCCGGCAAATCTCGATTCATTTTCCATTCCGGGATTATCAGGATTGATCCTGTTTTTCCAAAACTGAATTTCTTCTTCGTTTAGCGTTATAGCTTTTGGCTGACTATAGTTGGTGATCAGGCTATCTATAAAACTGCTTTGCACAATTGGTTTAGGATGCTTGCAGGACACAAAAAAGCAAATAGCAATAACCAAAACAGGTAATTTGTTCATACAATTATTTAGAGGATATACGAGGAAATGAAAAGTAAAGATTAAAGTTAAAAACAAATGTAAACTATAATATATCAGGCAGTTATTGAGGGTTTTACAATAAAATAGTTCTGTTGGCTTATATAATGTAAATCTATCTCGAGCATTTAATCGTATTTAAAGTTTAACAAAAAGTATTTTCTTGCAAAAAAATTACAGTTATAGAACCATTATTGCATTTTACCTTACATTGGTTTATACAGTAATTATTTTTAAACCGGTATTGCCGATTGTAAGTAATGCATTCGCACATGCTTTTGCTGAAGCAATACACATTGCAACAGTGCACGCTGTTTATGGAGAAAACCATTTACAGAAAGAATTAGCCAATACAAATGCTGATGATAAAAGCAGGTCTCAAAATATTTCCAAAACGGAAGATTTAATTACTGCGCATGTTTGCCCGGCTGACTACAATTATGTTTATCATAAAAGAATAAATAGATCTTACATGTCTTTAATATTGTCTGGAATTAAAGACATATTCCTCGCCAACGAAGCACCTCCTCCAAAATTTTGCTGATAAATAGTTTAAAACTTCACAGGTATAAAATAGTGGCAGCATAATGGTGTGGTTATGAGAATAGCTATAATTATTGTGCGTACTGAATTTTATAAACGTATAATTTATCAGGCAAAATTAATTACATGTATAAAGCTATCTTGATCACAATTGTTTTAATTGTACAACTATCTTATTCAAAAATAGTTGCGCAAACAAATATTAAAGGAATAGTGATAGATAACCTGACCGGCGAGCCGCTTGAATTAGCGGGTATAAAAAATGCCGGAACATTAAAGAACACACTTACTGACAGAGAAGGCAATTTTGCTTTAAAAAATATACTGCAAGAAGATTCTTTAACTATTTCCTGTACGGGGTATAAAACAAAAAAAATAAAAGTTGATTCTTCTAAAAATAATTTAATAATAAAACTGGAAAAAGGCCGTATTGATTTAAGGGAAGTGATCATTAACAGCCATTATAATAATTTAACTGCTTCACATACGCTTAGCCGCATCGACCTTGATATGCAACCTGTAAAATCAGCGCAGGATTTATTAAGGTTAGTGCCGGGATTATTTATTGCGCAACACCAGGGTGGTGGTAAAGCTGAACAGATTTTTCTTCGGGGTTTTGATGCAGATCATGGAACGGATGTAAATGTTTCGGTTGATGGCTTGCCCGTGAATTTGGTTTCACAAGCTCACGGGCAGGGATATGCGGATTTACATTTCGTAATACCTGAAACTATTGCCGGGTATGATTTTGGCAAAGGTCCGTATTATTCAGGCAAAGGGGATTTTTGTACAGCAGGTTATGTTGCTTATAATACTATCAATGTGCTGGATAAAAATATGGTGAAGATAGAAGCCGGGCAATTCAATACAATACGTGGAGTTGCTTTGCTTAATCTTTTAAGCGATAACGCAAAAAATAAAGGCCAAAGCGCTTACATCGCAGGCGAAACATTGTACACAAATGGTGGCCCGTTTGATGTACCTGAACATTTTAATCGCTATAATATTTTCGGTAAATTCAATACCAATATTGGCGCTGATAGCAAATTGACGCTAAGCCTTTCATCATTAAGTTCGGGATGGAGGGCAGCTGGTGAGATCCCAAACCGGGCGCAGGCGGAAGGTTATATAAAAGACCCTTTCGGAAGCATTGATAGTTCGCAAGGTGGTTACACTTCAAGGGTAAATGCAAATATTAAACTCACTTCTAAACTTAAAAATGATTTTACCTGGGAAAACCAGGCGTACTATTCACATTGCTATTTTAACCTTATCAGCAATTTTACTTTTTATTATGCAGACCCGGTAAATGGCGATGAATTCGGACAGCATGAAGAAAGGGAGATTTATGGTTATAAAAGTACATTGACACACCAGGATTACTTTAGAAATGCAACACTTACATCAACAGCAGGTGTTGGAATAAGATATGATTACACACATCCAAGCTGGTTAGCACATACACTCAATGGTGATAGTATCTTAAATTTTATACAATTAGGAAATGTAAAAGAAGCGAATGCCAATGCGTTCATTGATGAAACATTGGAAACAGGCAAATGGCTTTTTAATGTAGGGCTGAGATTTGATTATTTTAATTTTTATTATCTCAGTACGGCGCCAGCATCGGATACAGTCGCAGTTATTTACAATGAAGTAAATCCGTCTCAAGACAAATCGATCATCAGCCCCAAAATAAATATTCAATATACGTTGAATCCTAAAATACAATTTTATGCAAAGCTTGGTAAAGGTTTTCATTCAAATGATACGCGTGTAGTAATTGCAAATTTGGGTTATCAGATTTTACCTGCAGCATATGGTGCAGACCTTGGCATCAATTGGAAACCTTTGCCACGCCTGTTTATAAATACTGCACTGTGGTATTTATACCTGCAGCAGGAATTTACTTACGGGGCTGATTTTGGTGATGAAAGTGTAGAGCCGGGTGGAAAAACAGAAAGAAAAGGAATAGATATTTCAGTGCGTTATCAAATGAATAATTGGTTATCGGCAAATTTGAACGTTGACCTTGCGGATCCAAAATTTATTGACAGTGCAGGTGGGCATAATTACCTTCCACTTGCGCCCACACTTACAAGTACTGCAGGTTTGTATTATAGATTTAAGAATGGTTTTAACGGAGGCATAAGTTACAGGTATTTGCATAACCGTGCAGCAAATTCAGATTATAGCTTAACAGCTTACGGTTATTTTATTACAGACCTTACTATAAACTACACAACAAAAAAATATGAAATCGGTATTGCTATTGAAAATCTTTTCAATCAAAAATGGAACGAAGCACAGTTTGAATATAAATCCAGGTTAAAATATGAGACAACAGCGGTTGACGAAGTAAGTAATACGCCCGGGGTACCATTTTTTGCGAAGCTAAAATTATCCATATTCTTTTAGATAATTTTACATTATAAAATTACCAAGTAACAGATAAAGCGCTTAAATTTTTTAATGAATAATCAGTATTTACAGAGATTTCATTTATATAGCGGGTTTAATTTTATGTGGCTTTTAAGAATTTATAAAAGGTTCGGGATGGGAGGGAAGCTGATGTATGCTGATGTGTCACTGGGATTGCTTCGGCTATTTCGGTATTCTGCAGATGACTGCCTCAACATGATGCCATTTCGTTTACAAGTGGAAGAATAGCAATTGCTCGGTCTTAAAAATAGGGAATAAGCTTGCTGGTTAATAATAGGACATTTTATAATGAGGGGGGAATTTAAAACTTCAAAATATCGTTTTTAAATTCCTATATAATAGATAAAATTACTTCAGGATTAATTTAATTTTTATTTACCTGAATCCTGCTTATTTTATTTACATTTGAAACGCGGTTTTTGCCTAAACCTGATAAAAAAGATACGCTAACTTTTAACTTTTTTGCCATATGGAATTGATTTTTCCCCAATCAAATTTCCATCGTTGTATTTTCTTTACTGCTTCAGAACATACTTCTGGCGGGTGTTTTACATGTTTTACATTCTTACCCTCCTTGATTTTTAATTCGATTGATTTTTTTATTCAAAGTACATAATTAAAATTTTTTATGAAGAAAAAATTTTTACGCCGGTTATATTTCGCGTTCTTTTTACTTAACTCAATTTCTGTTGTTGCCCAACAACCTGTTGCAGTCACTAAAACAAATTCTACCAAAGTATATATTCATTATATGCCATGGTTCACAGCGCCTGAAAATCCAGGATCGGGCGTAACAAACTATCCGTATGGTGTTACTGGTGTTACAAATGAATGGGGGGCGCATTGGAGCCAGGTAAATTCAAATACAGCTAACCCGAATACTTTTACTACTGTTACCGATTATACAGGCACGCAGGTTCAAACGCGAAATATCTGTGCGCATTATCATCCATTGATTGGACCTTACGACGGACAGGATTCTACAGTAATTCAATACCATTTACTATTAATGAAATTAGCAGGAATAGATGGAGTATTAATTGATTGGTATGGACAAGGTGGCCAGGGCGCGGCAGATGCAGCTCCATTATTGGTAAATTCTAACACATTGATTGCACGAACAGGAAGTGCAGGAATTAAATATGGATTGATATTGGAAGATGCTGCATGGAATGGAATGTCGGGAGCTCAGAGTAATGGGAATTATGCCGTGAGTACTTATTTTAGCGACCCCCAATATGTAAGATTAGGAGACATGCGAGGATCTTCAGCAACAAATGCAAACTCGCCTCTTGTCGGGGTATTTGGTCCTCAACAATTTAAAACATCGTCCGCCTGGTCTTCAATTCTTGGTAACAATACTGGAGCGTTTCTTACTTTATATGGGCAATCAGGACCAATTCAACCTGCTGCTGCTGGTGAATTTGCATGGCCTTATCCGCAAGCTGGCCAATCTGGTACTCCTCCAGCATGGTATTCAAATCTTAGTAACTATTATACTGGTCAGGCAGGTGGCGTTAATGTAGTATTAGGAACTGCTTATGCTGGCTTTAATGATTTTTATGGTTCAGGTGGTGCGGATGCGGATGGAATAATACCTCGTAATTATGGCTCGAATGGAAACACGCTTAGTGCAATGCTGTCTTTATATAACCAAAATAAATCTGGTCTCGATGGTATTCAATTAGTAACATGGAATGATTTCAGTGAAGGCACTATTCTTGAACCTACAGTCGAATTTGGTTTTCAAAGCTTGGATACTATTCAACGGTTTACTGGAGTGCCTTATTCAGAATCTGACTTGAAACAAGTCTATAGATTTTTTACGTTAAGAAAACAATATTTTGGAAATGCTTCAGTACAATCACAATTAAATCAGGTATATAATTATTTTGTTTCACTACAGCTAAGTGCGGCTTATGCGTTAATGAATAATATACAAGGTATCACGCAAGCAGCTCCAACGATTACAAGTTCAACGACGACAACAGCTACAGTAGGTACATCATTTAGTTATAGCATTACCGCTTCGAATAGCCCTACCAGTTATGGAGCAACGGGCTTACCCGCAGGCTTAAGCGTGAACACAACGACAGGAATTATAAGCGGAACACCAACGGCAACGGGAACATCATCTGTAACGATTAATGCTACAAATAATGCAGGCACCGGATCAGCAACACTTACATTAACGGTCAGCAATGCATCCGCATGTACAGGGCCAATAGCAGTGTATACTTCCAAGCCACCAGCCATAACGGGAGCGATAGACACAAACTGGGCCAAAGCGCCAACAACAGCTATAACCAATGTAGTTAATGGTACAACGCAGCCCGATTATTCTGCAAGATGGCGTGCTATGTATGATAATAATAATTTGTATGTATTGGTAGAAGTAAAAGACGCCATCTTAAAAGCGCCACCTTATGCACCGGATGATTGGGATGATGATGCAGTAGAAATTTATTTAGATGGAAATAATACTAAAACCACTTCCTATAATACAACAGATCATCAGTTTGGATTTGACTGGGGAGTAGCAGCTACTACATCCAATATGTATGGATCAACACCAGCAACAGGCATTGTATATACAATACCATCCGTAAGCGGGGGTTATAATTTAGCAGCATCCATACCATGGTCAACAATAGGAACAACATCTCCGGCAAATGGCAAAAAGATAGGTTTTGACATTAATATAAATGATAATGATGGCGGTAATTCCAACAAAACAAGACAGGCAACCAATTCATGGTATTCCACATCAAATCAGGAATTTACCAATCCAAGTTTATTTGGAACAATAGTATTAACTGTTTGCAATTCAAACAATGCACCTACAGCACCAGTTATTTCAAGCTCAACAACAGTAACAGGTACAGTAGGTACATCATTTAGTTACAGTATCACGGCTTCGAATAGCCCTACCAGTTATGCAGCAACAGGCTTGCCCACTGGGTTAAGCGTAAATACATCAACGGGAGTAATCAGTGGAACGCCAACCACAGCAGGAACATCAATTGTAACTATCAGTGGAACGAATGCAGGCGGAACGGGGTCAGCAACATTATCTATAACAATTAATCCTGCTAAACCTGTTATTAGCAGTTCAACAACAGCAAGCGGTACAACCGGCACAGCATTTAGTTATACAATTACCGCTTCGAATAGCCCTACCAGTTATGGAGCGACAGGCTTACCCGCAGGCTTAAATGTAAATACATCAACAGGAGTCATCAGTGGAACGCCAACCACAGCGGGTACATCAAGCGTAACTATTACTGCAACAAATGCAGGTGGTAGTGGAACAGCTACTCTTACACTTACGATTAATGCGGCAGTAAAGGCACCAGTGATATCCAGTTCTACGACAGCAAGTGGTACAACAGGCACTGCGTTTAGTTATACAATCACCGCATCGAATAGTCCTACCAGTTATGGCGCAACGGGCTTGCCAGCAGGATTAAGCATTAATACATCAACAGGAGTAATCAGTGGTACTCCAACAACTGCAGGCACATCAAGTGTGACTATTAGTGCAGTAAATGCAGGGGGCAGCGGAACAACAACTCTTAGCCTTACAATTAATGCAGCAGTACAAGCACCAGTGATATCCAGTGCAGCAACAGCGAGTGGCACAGTAGGTGGTTTATTTAATTATACAATTACGGCTTCGAATAGCCCTACCAGTTATGGTGCAACGGGCTTGCCAGCTGGATTAAGTGTGAACACCTCCACGGGAGTTATTAGTGGGACACCAACATCTTCAGGAACAAGTAGTGTAACTATTACTGCAATAAATGCAGGGGGTACGGGTACAAAAACACTGACTATTACAATAAATCCGACGGCCCCAGCAATTACGAGTTCAACGAAGGCAACAGCAACAGTAGGTACAGCATTTAGTTATAGCATTACAGCTTCAAATAGCCCTACCAGTTATGGTGCAACAGGTTTACCGGCAGGATTAAGTGTGAATACAACGACAGGGGTTATCAGTGGAACACCCACAGCAACGGGAACATCTAATGTAACAATAAGTGCGACTAATAGCACAGGGACGGGCAATGCAACATTGACTATTACAATTTCTGCAACACAATCATCAGGAGATGTTGTTGGAAAAATAACTGTTGGTTACCAGGGATGGTTTGCTGCTCCTAGCGATGGTTCCCCTTACAATAACTGGTGGCACTGGACTGATTCAGCTGGAGCACCATCAACAACAAATACCGGTATAAAAGCATGGCCGGATGAACGTGAGTTTACAACTACTTTTCAAACTGCATACTCAAATTTAGGCAATGGGTTGCCTGGTAATTTATTTTCTTCTTATACAGAGCAAACAATAGCTACACAATTTTTGTGGATGCAACAAAATGGTATTGATTGTGCTGCTTTGCAACGTTTTGACCCAAATGGCGGCGAAGGTCCTATTCGCGATTCGATGGCTGCAAAAGTAAGAAGGCAGGCCGAAGCTCACAATGTCAAATTTTATATAATGTATGATGTTAGCGGATGGCTGAACATGTCAACAGAGATGCCAACTGACTGGACAGCAAAAATGTCTGCTTATACCGCATCTCCTGCTTATGCAAAACAAAATGGCAAACCGGTAGTATGTATCTGGGGTTTAGGTCTTGATGATGCTAATCATCCTTTTACAGATTCGCAGTGTGTTGCGGTTATTAACTGGTTTAAAAACCAAGGCTGTTATGTGATTGGTGGTGTAAGAGGCGAATGGCGTACTACTACTGATGGTTTTACAGATACTTACAATGCATTTAATATGATATCACCATGGATGATTGGAAAAATTGGCTCTATTGCTGATGAAGATAATTGGTATAATAATACAAGCATAGCTGATCAGGCTTATTGTACAGCACATGGTATCGATTACCAACCTTGTATATTACCGGGAGATTTATCAATACATCAACGTGTACATGGCACCTTTATGTGGGAGCAGTTTTATAATATGAAAAAATTAGGGGCACAAGGCTTGTACATATCAATGTTTGATGAATTTAATGAAGGAAATCAAATTGCCAAAACAGCAGAGAATCAAACACAAATCCCAACTGGCTCAGGTTATCTTGGTTTGAATGAAGACGGCACTGCTTTGTCATCAGATTTTTATTTAAGGATGACCAATGATGGTGGTAAAATGTTTAAAGGTCAAACAGCTTTAACAGCAACTCCATCAACACCGTATTTTGTAAATGTTACGCCTGGCATAACTAACCTAACCACTGCAAACGGAATAGCGGGAACATACTTAACTTGTAATATTGCAGCTTCAGGGGCACCTACCAGTTTTAATGCAACAGGAATGCCCGCAGGTTTATCAGTTAATACAACAACAGGCGTAATAAGCGGGATACCGACGACGGCAGGAACTTATAGCACAACACTAAGTGCCACTAACGCTTACGGAACAGGAACATTAATAATAACTTTTATCATTGCAGCGGCTCCCACTGAATCTGCTTATGGTGGTACACCATGGACCGTTCCTGGAACAATACAGGCAGAAAATTATGATATTGGAGGCGAAGGTGTTGCTTATCATGATAATGATGCAACTAATCTTGGCGGCCAATATAGAATATCAGATGGCGTTGATATTGAAACTACATCAGACGTTGGTGGCGGATATGATGTTGGTTATACAAATGCGGGAGAATGGTTAAAGTATACAGTGAATGTTACAACAACAGGTTCTTATACTTTTCAGGCAAGAATGGCCAGTACAACTGCCGGCAATACTTTTCATGTTGAAATAGATGGTTTAAATATTTCAGGTAGCATCACAGTTCCTAACAGCGGTGGATGGCAAACCTGGGAAACAGTCAGCTTTACTACCCCAACTATTACAAACGGGCAACATGTAATTCGTTTTTATGAAGAAACCGGCGGCTATAATATCAACTACTTTAACCTCATTGCAAATACAACAGTATCAGCACCTGTAATTTCAAGCGCAACGAATGCAAATGGAACAGTTGGGTCGTCATTTAATTATGCAATCACAGCTTCGAATAACCCTACCAGTTATGCCGCAACGAATTTGCCAGGGGGATTGAGTGTAAACACATCAACAGGAGTTATCAGTGGAACACCGACCGCGACAGGTACATTCAATGCAACGGTTACTGCTACCAATGCAAGCGGTACGGGTTCTCAATCATTAAGTATTACTATTGCCGCTGCAACACTTCCTTTAATATCTGGTTCAGGTACTACAATCAGTGAATTGGCTGGTACGGCATTTAATTATTACATTATTGCTTCGCATAGCCCTACCAGTTATGGAGTAACAAATCTGCCTGCAGGCTTGAGTTTAAATACTTCAACAGGCATAATTAGTGGCACGCCAACCGCAACGGGAACGTATGCGGTAAGATTAAGTGCCACAAATGCTAGTGGTACAGGGTCTGTTCCAGTAACGTTGATTGTTTATCCTTCTACTACAGATGCTGCGGGAACTATTACCTGCTACAAAGCATCTAGTCCAATTACAGTAGATGGCAACCTTACCGAGAATGGATGGAACATAACAAGAAGCATAAACAAAACGGTACTTGGTACATTTAATAATACAACAACATTTGGAGTATTGTGGGATAATAATAATTTATACATCGGTGCAAAAGTAATAGATGCCAATCTGTTTAATAATTCAACGAATTTTTGGAACGGAGATGCGGTAGAAGTATATATTGATGCCAATTACAACAGGTCTACTACTTACGATGGAAAAGATAATCAAATCATCGAAGCGTATAATAACGGTTCCGTGTATACGCAATTTGCGTTGAGCGGATTGCTTCATGCATGGACGCCTATTGCAGGAGGTTATTCGGTAGAAATAGCAATACCATGGTCGCAATTGGGGCTTACTCCGTCAGCCGGTTTAAATATTGGTTTTGATATTGGCAATGATGATGATGATAATGGCTCCGGCAGAACAGCCCAGGCTGTATGGAACGGCACAATAAACAACTATCAGAATACATCTGCTTTTGGAACCTTAACATTAAGTTCTACAGTAGCTTCGGCAACTGCGCAAAGGCCGGAAATAATTGCCCAACCTGCAATTGAAGAAACCGGCATACCAGATATTACCGTGTTTCCAAACCCTGTTACAGATGGTAACCTTGTAATATCAACCAAAGGAATACAGGGTAATGCATCATTGGAAATATTAAACTTTTCCGGCGCGGTTATTCAAAGAGAAGAAATAGTTGCGCAGGATTCGAGAACGATTCGATTGCAAATGCCAAATCTTGCATCAGGAATTTATTTATTGCGCCTACATAATGGAAATAACGAGATAACCAGAAAGTTTGTGGTAAAATAGAAAGATTGATCCTACTGATTTCAAATTTGGTAAACATACTTTTTTTAGAAATTAAGGAGAAATCATTTCATTCAGTGATATTATAAAATCTGTCTAAACAAGGGTTTTATGCCCATGACAGACACTCTCAATATGTAGAACATTTATCAGAATCTCTGGTGATTATTTACGTGTTATCACGAAAAATTTCATGTATTTACATTTGAGAATTTATGAGAAAATACGAGGATCCTTGAATTTTCTCATAAACAAGTTTTTTACATGTGAATTATCAGAAATTCACGTGATCATAAATAAACTTTTAAAATGTTTCACCAAAAATAAATTCTTCATGAAATATGGGATTTTATTTAGAAGGTGAAGGAAGGTCAGGACTCTTTTATTTTATTTATATCTGATCACTTTTATAGTTTGACATTATTCTATAATGCAGTAATTATTAGAATTTCACCAGGAAATGGCAGTTTTAATTTTTGCATTTTCAAGGAATTTGCTCTGTATTTTCTCGGAATTTCTTGCATAATCATGCAAAACTTTAAGATGGATCATAGATTAAAACGATTATGGATCAACAGCAACAAAAAGAAAAAACAAACGCTTAGGGTATTAAAAGGCTTGTCATGAATAATAATAGAACGGACATGAAATTCTCTTAGGATTCGACCAATCATGATATTATATTGTTAATCAGTATTATCAAATTATATTTCTTGCATAGGGTAATCATTCAGCGAAGTATAAAAATTTCTTTTAAAAAATATCTATCAAAAAAAATAACTGTTTTTTTACGAATAACAACATTGCCAGCTGGCTTGTACTCTGTGTCTAAAATAATTTCAGGAATAACTTACTTTTTCACTAATTATAGAATTGGCTTAATAGGAATTAAAATTATCAGGGGTGATCGGGTATTGAGCTTGCTTAATAGCGTCAAGCTCAGCCGTTTTATTTTTTACATTATTTTGTTCTTGCTCCAAAGCCTGTTTATAGTAATTAATCTTTGGATAAATAACAATCCAAGTAATGACAGCGACAATTACACCGCCAACTAACCCAGGAAACCAATAATTTGTCTTTGATATACTATTATTTTCTTTTGGAAATTGATGTTTTAGAAAATCAGAATTATCAAAATAATCTGCCATGGCTATAAATTTTAAATTTAGATTCGGCTAATTGCTCGATTGCAAACTCATTAAAATAAAATAAGAACAATTTGTTTTTTTGTATCTCAAATTGCAAAGGCATAGACAGATTAATACCACATCGATTTATATCCTCTTCGGTTACTTTTTCTCCTTTTGTTTTTAGGAGAGTTTGTATTCTTCGATGTGTTAACCGGTGATACTTTATTAGATTCCTGTATACTGATTGTTCTTTTTTACGAAGCGTTGTATTAAAGTCATCTCTACAGCTTTTTATTGAGTTATCTGAGAGTACTGTTCTTGGACAATACAGCTGAGCGGCATGAGCCTGATCCGCAATAGGAGTGTTGCAATGTTTGCATTTTCTGCCTTCATTATAAGTATAGTAAGACATATTATAAGTTTATTTTTTAAAATTAATATGAGTTTTTATAATACAACACTTAGATAGTTGTCTATGGTATTGTTTAGCAATATTAAAAATGATTAAAAGGGTTATATAAATTATAGTCAAGCGCTATCATAACCTTAATTATAGCAACAAGAAAAAATGTGACAAATATTATTTGGTATTATATAGCTTCATTTTATCGGTTTTTTTTTGCGAGTATTTATATACGTTGTCGCTTGGGTTAGCTTTTCTGCATTACTTATTTTTGGATTTCCAAGCATCCATGCTTCGAGTTTGTCTCTTTCAAAAAATATGGATTTCCCATTAGGTTTTGAATGTGGTATGATACCGCTACTAGTTAATTTATAGACATAACTTTTAGCATAGCCTAAATATTGGCACCCTTGGATAAAGGTTAGTACCCTGTTATTTGTAAAGCCCATTTTGATAAATTTTGATTTTAAATAAAATGGATAGTCGACAATCCGATGTACTTTGTAAAAATGCACAAAAAGAAATGTAAAGAAAATGCCTTTTTTATTTTAATTATATAGCAAAAGCTCGCTGACGTAGGCTGGTAAAGGGATTTGTCACGTATAAGAAAATAGGTACGTACCGTACGTTGGGTACCCTAAAAACACGATTTTAATGAGCGTAGATTATTTACTTTGTTATTTTTATGATTCTCGCGCGCTGGTTTTTTAGCTGATGTCAATGAATTTTTAATATCAACATTATATCTTTGTTTCGCAAATAAAGCTAATGTTATTCTTGAAGTTTTAGTCGGTCGGATAATTTTTTTTGTCAAAAGCATTTCACAAAAAGCGGCACATCTTATTGCACTTTTAAAGCTTTTGATCTCACCTAAAACTTTTAGTTCTGCGTTTAAAAAAAGCTCTTTAAAAGTCGGATCAATTAGATTTAATGTATCACTATTAGTTTTATTAACTTCAGAATTGTCGATTTCGTTTTTTAATTTAAAATAAGATTCAAAAGATTTATGGTCCTGTAAAATATAATACCAAGCAGAATAGTTATAGCCTGCATTAACCCCGTCCTGATTCCAAATATCATTATTTTGATTTCCTTGATTACGGATTCTATTAAACCCGCAATTTAAATATGAAGTTGAATTAAGAAAATCAATTACCTTTTGGATTCGGAATTTGTCGTTTTTTGATAAAGAACTTATTTTTTCAATTTTATCTTTCGTAAAATTATCAAATCCATATTGAAAACCTTTTGCAAATTCTATGAGTCTTTTAAGGACTTTGTCCTTTTTATATTCTTCAAAATTTATGTCCCTGTATCTAAGATTTTTATCTAGGCTTTGGTATTTGTAATGTTCCTCTTTATTATAGGCAATTTTCATAATTTGTTGTAGTTCGACCCAATTATTCATTAATGGATAGGCACCAAATACAGAAATTTCAAAAGGGCAATAATATTCAGGACTACCAAAAATGCCATTAATTGCATAATCGCCGTTTTCGGGAGGAGGTACTATAGTATAATACGCATCCAAAATATACTTTGAAATATTGGAATGTGTTCTCAAGTATTCTTTAATTGAAGGAACTATGCATATCTCAGGTAGGCGCAAGTCCTCCTCATAGATTTCTTTGTTTCTTTGTATATCAAGGAGTTTATAGATTTCGGTTGATCTTTTATTTTTCATGTTTTTCATATTTATTAGATATAAAAAAATCATTTTTAATATTTGCCTGTTATCATAATTCAATATTTATTTTGTCCGTTGCTTTTTGTTTCATTTCATAAGCAGCATTTACATAACGTTGGGTATGTTTAATGCTAGTCTGTCCCATGAGCTTAGAAGTTGTTAAAATATCTACATCTTTATAAATAAGGTTTGTGCCAAAAGAATGCCTTGCATTGTGCCAAGTAATATGTTTATTAATCTTTGCACGTTTAACCCAAGCCTTTAATGTTTTGTTTGCACCATTTGCTGAGGGAAGATCAAATACATTTTTACTATTTGCATCCACTTTCTCTAATAACTTAATCGCTGTATCATTTAGGGGAACTGAGACTGATTCACTTGTTTTACTTTGAGACAAGTTCATTTGACGGTTGGTAATATTTATACTTTGCCATTTCAGGAGCTTAATATCACACCAGCGCAAACCTGTAACACAACTAAATAAGAATGCTCTTTTTACTTCAATGCTATCTGTAGGAGTTGAACTTAATGTTTTTAATTCTTCCAAGGTCAATGTATCTTTCTTCTTTGCCTTCCCTCTGACTTTGCGGTCTACAAAATTCAGTATATTGTCCTTCATTAACTTTTTGCGGTAAGCATTTTTAATCATCTTTTTAAAACGATTGTAGTATGAAACAGCGCCCTCACCAATACTTTTTGATTCTAAGAAATCTATAAAGTCCTCTATTATCAAAGCTGTAAGATTACCAAAAGTTAACCCTGTTAATTTTTCTTCAGTTAAAAAGTCAGAAAAACGATTAAGTACGCCCTGCATATTTCTTTTATCTTTTTTGGCGTAGTCGTCAACGTAAGTTTGCATCCAAGCAATGATAACTGTTTTTTTACCGGCATCTGTAACCATGCTGTAATTGTTTGCTTCAAGTTGTGAAGCCCTTGTTACTTTTATAGCTTCTGCTTGTTGTAAAAATGATTTATTTTCCTCTCTATCTTTTACATTAGAAGGCTTTGCAAGTTTGAGGTGTTTTAAAGTTTCAATTGTGCGCTTGCCATTATTGTAGATATCCAATCTTAATGAAATAGTTCCATCAGCATTTTTACGTTTTCTTAAAATTACACTCATTTGACTTTGATTTTCTTTTCCTAAGGTATGAATTATTTATAATATTTTGTACCTCGAGGTACAAAGGAGGTACAAGAAATGAGAAAACAATGTCAAATGAAAGGAAATAAAAAGAAGTGACAATAGCTAAAATGCCTATAAACACTCAAAAATAGTCAATAAAAAAACCGCTTAAAAAGCGGCTATGTGCCCAGAACAGGAATCGAACCTGCACATCCTTGCGAACGACAGATTTTGAGTCTGTTGCGTCTACCAATTCCGCCATCTGGGCTTAAATTGGGCTGCAATATTACGTCATCCATCTGTTCTGTCCAAAATGCGCCGCAGGTATTTTTTCTTGTAATAATATTCTTTTAGTTTTAATAACACGTCTTTGCTAACAGTAGCGTCATTATAACTTTCAATAATATTCTTTACTTCATTGTATAATTCATCGGCATAACTTGTTGCCTGCAACTTACTGCTTGCAGGCTCGCTTTCATTCAGTTCCATCATCTCCATTAAAAAATCAGGAGGCAAAGCATATTTTTCTTCTTCTTCCAATAAACCTTTTAACTGCAAAACATATTTAATTGTTTCATCCTCATTTTTAAAAACCTTTAATGCTTTATTAATGGTTGATGATCTTTCCAATGCATCGCCTTGTTCATCTTCTGTTGACTGTGTATGAAAATCGGGATGGTATTTTTTTTGCAGCTCAATATAATTTTTTGATAGCAACTGCTTATCAATTTTCAGGCTCACCGGTATTTCAAAAAGTTCAAAATAATTCATGCATCAAATTTCAAATTTCAAATTTCAAATTCCAAATTAATAATAATTAACTTGCTACAACAAATTACAACGATGCTTACGATTGGCTTAATACGAGAAGGCAAAACACCTGCCGACAACCGCGTTGCACTAACTCCAGCTCAATGCAGGTGGATACATAAAAATTCTTCCGACATTAAAATAATTGTTCAACATAGCAGCACCCGTTGCTTTGCAGATAGCGATTATCAAAAAGCAAATATTGAAGTAAAAGAAGATTTGGACGAATGTGATATTTTGTTTGGTATTAAAGAAGTCCCTGTCGATATGCTGCTGCCTGGGAAAACTTATTTATTTTTTTCTCACACAAAAAAATTGCAATCGCATAACCAAAAGATGTTTGCTTCTATTGTAAACAAAAAAATTACGTTGATCGATTATGAATGTTTGGAACATGCAGACGGGCAGCGGATAATCGGCTTTGGTTTTTTTGCAGGAATTGTGGGAGCGCATAATGGCATGATGGCGTATGGAAAAAGAACAGACTTATACCAACTGGGACGTGTATACGAAAATAAGGACTACCGCGAATTGATACATACTTATTTTGGATTGAAATTACCGGACATAAAAATTGCTGTAACTGGTAGTGGCAGGGTAGCTCATGGTTTGCTGGAAGTGATGAACCTGATGGGTGTTACAGAAGTAGAACCGGATGAATACCTCGAACGCAAATTTACTTATCCTGTTTACGTGCAATTAAAAGGCGCAGATCTTTATACGCATAAACAATCAAGAACATATAAGCGCGAAGATTTTCATAACAATCCGCAGGATTACCGTAGCCGCTTTTTGCCTTACTCTCATTGCACAGATATTTTAATGAACGGAATTTACTGGAATGAAAATGTGCCACGGCTTTTTGAAGTAAGTGACATAAATGAAACATTTTCAATCGCTACGATCGCAGATATTTCTGATGATGAAAGTGGTTCTATCCCAATCAACATTGGAGATCAATCTATAGAAAATCCCGTTTATGGCGTTGATAGAATTACCAAAGAAAAAACATCGCCTTATTTACCGGGAAGCATAGATATAATGGCAATAGGCAATTTGCCTAATGAACTGCCGCGCGATGCCAGCAGGTATTTTGGCGAACAATTAATAAAATATGTTTTGGAAGATTTAGTAAAAGGCAACAGCGAAATTATTGAAAGAGCGACGATGGTAAATAAAGGAATAATCACTAAACCTTATGAATACATGAAAAAGTATGCAGAAGACTAAATGGTCTTCAGCTGTCAATCATCAAATAATAATCTCCCAATAATTCATTAAATTTTTTTGTGTAGTTACCGCTCTCCTCTTTAATAATCAACTCAGTATTTTTTACTTGGTTTTTCTTTCTTGAAAAAAGTAAAATACTTCTGAAAAAATCATGATTAGGAGTTTGCTTTACGATCATTTTTTCTAAAAGATAAAATTTTGAGTTAGCAGCTTCCTTTTCAAAATAATCTGTACGATGATAGGGTAGCAGTATAAAGAAAATCCCATCATCATTTAAAATATTATCAACGGAAATTAACAATTGCTTCAATGTTAAAGAAGCTTCATGCTTCGCTTTGTTTTTATTTAAATGAATTGATTTAAGGTCATCTTCAAAAAAAGGCGGGTTGGAAATTATACAATCATATTTTTTACCCTGATTAAAATGTAAAATATCAGCATAAAAAATATTTAACCTTTCTTTCCATTCAGAGCGCTCAAAATTCTCTTTCGCCTGTAAATAAGATGGCTTATCAATTTCAACAGCATCAATTAATATATCAGCTTTCTGGGCCAGCATTAAACTAAGTAAACCAGTGCCAGCGCCAATATCTAAGCAATTTTGAATTTTATATTTTGTATTTTGAATTGCATCGGCGATATAGCTTCCAAACAAGCATCCATCTGTTGTAACCTTCATGGCACACTTATCCTGGTAAATAATAAATTGCTTGAATTGGAAGTAATTGTTAGGCATGGTAAATAAGTTGCAGCCTGGGTCTTGTGTCTTCTACCATTCTGCCCTTGCAGAAGGATTAATATCAAGCTCCACAAAATCATTATTTAAGAATTTATAATAACCTGTAATAGCGATCATTGCTGCATTATCTGTACAGTATTCAAATGATGGAATAAAAGTCCGCCATCCGGATTCCTCTCCCAATTCTTTGAAAGCCTTGCGCAATCCGCTGTTGGCGCTGACTCCGCCGGCAATGCAAATGTCTTTAACGACGGTTTCGTTCGCTGCTTTCCTTAACTTATTTAATAAGATAGAAATAATGCGGCTTTGAATAGAAGCGCAGATATCATCCAGGTTAGCATCAATAAATTCTTTTCGTTCTTTTTCTGTAGCAATAAATTCTTCTTTATGAGCAAGGCTTTTGCCGGCGTTCTGTAAAAAATAAAGAATCGAAGTTTTTAATCCGCTAAAACTAAAATCAAGGTTTGCTATTTGCGGTTCAGGAAATTGAAAGCGTCTATCGTTTCCCGTTAGTGCATACTTATCAATAAGCGGACCGCCGGGATAAGGCAAGCCAAGCATTTTAGCGCTTTTATCAAAAGCTTCACCGGCAGCATCATCAATCGTCTCGCCGATCACTTTCATTTTTAACGGAGATTCGCATAACACAATTTGTGTGTGTCCACCGCTCACGGTTAAACACAAAAAAGGAAATGCGGGTTTTTCTTCTCCAATTAAATTTGCTAAAACATGCGCCTGCATGTGATGCACAGCGATCAGCGGTTTATCCAGTGCCAATGACAATGATTTCGCAAACTGTGTTCCAACCAATAACGAGCCAATTAATCCAGGTGCTTGTGTAAAAGCAATCGCATCCATGGAAGATAATTCACAGCCAGAAGCTTTTAAAGCTGCATCAACTACCGGTACGATGTTCTGCAAATGCGCCCTGGAAGCCAGTTCCGGTACAACACCGCCATATTTTTCATGTACGGTTTGATTGGCGATATAATTGGATAATATCTTCCCATCCCTGCAAACAGCAGCGGAAGTTTCATCACAACTTGATTCTATAGCTAAAATTAAAATGCTCAATATTTAAAATAAATTTTCAATGTTCAATTGCAAATTTACCTGAACATTTTTTATTTGAAGATTATTAAGAACGTATCGCAACAACAGGATCCATCTTCGCTGCTTTTGATGCTGGAAAAATACCAGCTAAAACTCCCACCACAATACAAATAACAACAGTAATAATAAGTAACGGCAATGAAACATAAACGGGAAAGCCAACCGGACCGGACAGAACTAACGCTAACACATATACGAAAAGTAAACCGAAAGCGCCCCCCATCAGGCAAAGCATTGCAGCTTCCAGTAAAAACTCGAATAAAATGCTGCGTTGTTTTGCACCGATTGCTTTTTTTAAACCAATAACTGCAGTCCTTTCTTTCACTGTTACAAACATAATATTGGCAATCCCAAACATGCCGACAATTAAACTGATAACACCAATCAAAGCGCCAACCAGGTCGACCGTTTCAAACAAACCAGTTATCGCTTTACTAAATGCTTCCACACTATTTAATGTAAAATTATCTTCCTGCGTTGGGCTCAATCTCCGCACCTGACGCATGATTCCTTCAAGTTCATCCATCAACGCTGCAGGTGTAACAGTTTCTTTTCCTTTAGCAATAATAACCGGGTTAGAATTTTTTACATCAATAAATTGACTGCAAAATTTATAAGGGATCATTATGCAATTATCATAATCCCATCCAATAAAATTCTTTCCTTCTTTTTTTATAACGCCAACGATCGTTACCTGCTTTCCTTTTATCTCAAATTGTTTTCCCAAAGCTCTGTCAGCTTCGCCGTATAATTTTTCTGCGTTATCATAACCAATCAATCCAACCGGGCTGCCACTGTTAAATTCAGCATCAGAAATATATCTCCCCACTTCAAAATTGATCGGTTGGATAGCTGCCTCTTGCTCAATAATTCCATACACGGAAACATTCTGAATAATATTATCGCCATACGTTATGTTGTCGCCCGCTCTCACTAAATAAGTAACATTATCCGCCAGTTGAGAGCGTTGTTTTATCAGCTCAACATCTTCATACCGCATCACAGGCCTTGCACGGAATTTCCACATCGGCTTATCAGGGCCGCCCGAATAATCCCATTTATCAATATAAATTGTATTGCTCCCGAGGCTCTTAATTTCGTTCTGGATATTCGTTTCAAGGCTCGTAACAGTAGCCAGCACACCGATAATGCAGAAGATGCCAAACGCAACACCAGTAAGGCTTAGCGCTGTACGCAGCTTATTAACTTTCAGCTCCTGCAAGGTGAGCCGAAGCGAATTGCGCAATATGTTCAGCGATTTATTCACACACCAAATTTAAGTTAACCCCTGTAATAGCGGCCATTAAAAAGTATCGGTGGTTTTATTTATGTAGCCGGCGGTAGTATTTCAATTAAGCTTCATTGGCGTCGCACACTTCAACAGCATATTACTATTGAGCTAAAAATTGCTATCAAAAAAATAAAGAAAATGCGAAGAAGTTATTTGGATGGGCGGTTAAGTTTTTTATCTCCTTCAAAGAAAGTGTATGTTACAAAGGAGTAGATTTTATAAATGTAACGATGCATGATCTGATCCTTGTTTTATATTTTTTTAGAATAGGCGCAAACGTTAAAAATACCTTTTGTGTTTGCAATACATCAATGACAACTGCATTTCCCGAATGCTCAAAATACCCGGTAAGTTTATTTAATGCAAAGGGTGCTACATGTGGGACAAGCCGAATTGGTTTGTATTTTTTAGCAGGATTTTTCATGTCTTCAAATTCTACCCAAATACAAAATTTACCGGCATCATCCATGTCATCGATCCTGAGATGTTTAAAATCCAATAGCTTGCCGGAAACTTTTTTTAATTCACTTTTTTTTAACAGCAATAATTCTTTCGTTAACCTGTCCGGTATAGCCGATCCGGGTTTTATGGTTTCTACAAAAGACAAATCTTTTTTTATAGTTTTTTCTTTTGGTAGCTTTCCTTTTTTTGGTTGCCCTTTCATCATTGTGCAGGATTTTTGATCATTGATTCAAAACCTAAATAATTTAACCATCATCTTCAATAAGGATTATTAAAGATTGCTGCAAGTAAGGGTTGCAATATAAATAAGAGTAATTCTGAGAGGGTTATGTCCAGATTCTTCGCGCACTCGTAAGCGTAGCACCTATTTTAGTTGCTAAGCGTACATAATAATGAAAGCTTTTAAAATAAAAAAGACAAGAGAAAGCAGCAGGTGATGGTGAACTTTTCATGTGTGTGCGTTTAAGGTTATAGAAAGTTAATGTTAAAAAACCATTTAAAATATTTTTATTACATAATTGTTATTTATTTTTTATTACCAAAAATCAATACACTTTATATCGATACAATTCGATTTATTATTCCAGCTTTCTCAAAAGACTTTGGCATTTTAAAAGCAACAGTTTTCAAAAAACAAGCATCTTTTTAGGTATAAAATTTTGTGGTAAAAATCTGATACCTTTAAGCCTATTAATAACTAGATTTTAAAGCCATATCCTTAATTTATTTAAAGAGCACTTTAGCCAATCGATGGAAAAAATACTGTTAGTTTTAGGCTTAATAATTAGCTTAAATAATTTTGCCCAGGTTCCAAGTTATGTGGCTGCGACTGGGCTTGTAGCATTCTGGTCGTTCAATGGCAATGCCAATGATGTAAGTGGCAATGGGAATAATGGTACAGTCAATGGTGGCGCAATATTAACAACAAACAGGCTAGGCGCGGGCAATTCAGCATATTATTTTCCTTCTACTGGCTGCGCTTCCAATATCCAGGCAAATGTTAACACGTCTTCGATCACAGCAAGCAATGCTATAACGGTCGCTTTCTGGGCTTATCGCAGCGGTAATGGATGTTCAGTGTCAGCTCTTGGGCCAGGCGTTGTAGAGTTTGGTAATTGCTTTACAACCTGTACAGATCAATTACAATTTTATTGGCCGGATGGACAGGATATTGAAGTACAGGAAAAGTTTCCGGCAAACTCTATTGGCCAGGATTATTCCAGTGCAGCTTCATTTACAAATGCAAATAATACCTGGTATCATATTGCATACTCTTACGACGGAACTAGTTTAAAATATTATTTGAATGGAATTTTAATTAAAACAACTCCACTTGCAACTACATTTCAACTGAATGGAAATACAACTTTTGGAAGCTTTAATCCCTCATCAAATGGAGCTTTAAATGGTAAGCTGTATGATATAGGTTTATGGAACCGTGCATTAACTGATTGCGAAGTGTACGCTTTATATTCCGGAGATCCATCTTCTTCTTTTGCTTACAATCCTTTGCCAGATACAACGCTTATTTGCGACAGCACTATATTGGATGCTGGTTTAGATGGAGCAGTAAGCTATAAAAACTATACATGGAGTACAGGAGCAAGTACAGAGGCTATCTCCGCAAAGTCAAATGGCTTATACAAAGTAACGGTAACAAATAGTGGAGGTTGTATGGCTTCTGATAGTACTTATATTAATACAATAAAGCCAGGTATTTCACAAAAAGACACTACCATTTGTGCGGCCACCAGCATCACACTTAGCGCAACAGGTATTTCAGGAACGTCACAAACAGCACTTCCCAGTTTTTTTATAGATGTTAGTGCACCTTACACGCATACTATTAATACTGTTGTAGGAGCGAACTACGTTATGACTGTTTCCGGAATTTGGTCCGTCCATCTTTGCACCGATCCAAACAATGTATCTGATGCTGCTTTTTATTATGAGCGTACACCGATTACAGCGCTTCCTAATACTTTAGATCTGATTACATGGAATGGTGTTGCTATTCGCCCGGATGGCGATACGTATAATTCAAGCCATATTTATAATTATACATTACCACCTGCAACACAAACAACACAAACTTTTACTTTTACTGATCCGGGTACTTATTCAGATAATTGTAATGGGCTTACCGTTCAAATATCGCAATTGCAAACCAGTAATGCTACTTTCACCTGGTCCGCAAACCCCGTTGCCACAGCAGGTTTAAACGCTGCCGATATTACTGAGCAAAGTCTTACAGTAAAACCAACAGCAACAACTACTTATAATGTGAAGGTGAACGATGGAATAACAAGTTGCGAGGATAGTGTAAGAATAACGGTAGCAACAGTAGATACTTCATTAACAGTTTCAGGCCCACTGATGATATGTAAAAATGGCAGTGGTAATGTACACTTGCAGGCAGGAGTTGCAGCAAGTTATAAATGGCTGCTAAATTCGACTGCTATTCCCGGCGCAACAGCAAGTAGTTATACTGCAACACAAACTGGTAATTATAGCGTAGTAGTAACTAACATTGCAGGTTGTACAGATACCAGTCGCATAGTAACTGTTTCATTATTTCCTCAGCCAGTTGCTAATTTTACTATTAATAATACTTCACAATGTTTAACCGGAAATAGTTTTGTATTTACCAATACTTCAACTATTGTCGGTGGCTCTTTGTCAGGCGCACAATGGTTTTTTGGCGATGATGGATTTAGCAGTAATACAAACGTTATTCATACTTATACAACAGCAAATAAATATTCTGTACAACTGGTGGAAACCAGCACTGATGGTTGCACCGACACGAGCAGCGCTCAAACATTAACTGTAAATCCATCGCCGGCAACACCAACTATTTCTGCAGGTGGCCCGGTTACATTTTGTCAAAATGGATATGTCATATTAAACTCAGATGCCGTCACCGGCAATCAATGGTATCAAAATGGAATCATTATTGCAGGTGCTACAGCACAGGGTTATACGGCAACAACAGCCGGAACTTACACCGATATCATTACAATAAGTAATTGCTCAAGCGCTCCCAGCGCTGGTATAACGGTAACGGTTAACTCAACTAATCCTACACCAACTATTACAGCAGGAGGGCCGCTTTCATTTTGTCAAAATGGTTCGGTAACATTAACTTCCAGTGCGTCAACAGGTAATCAATGGTACCAAAATGGAAACATTATTCCCGCGGCTAACGGTCAGGAATATACGACAAGTACTGCGGCAACTTATACAGTTATTGATAATACAGATAATTGCGCCAGCACTCCAAGTGAAGGTGTAATACTATCCGTAAATCCATCCCCACAATTACAGTTCGCCACAATTAATTCAATATGCTTAAATGCAGGTGATCTTCTCTTGAACCAGGCTTCCGAAACTTCGGGATTAGCAGGTACAGGTGTTTATTCCGGAGATGCGGTTACTGCAAATAATACAACACCCACAACTTATTCATTCTCGCCGCAACAGGCTGGTACAGGCGTTCATACGATTACATATACTTACACCGCCAGCAATGGCTGCATCAAGGATACGTCACAAACTATTACTGTAAATTCAATACCGATAGTTGATTTCGGAGGTACTAAAACTATTTTATTGGGAGATTCAGCCCAATTAACTCCTGTATCAGTTTCTGAAAATGGATTACAATATTCCTGGTCGCCATCACTTTATTTAAATAATGACACGGCAATGTCGCCCTTATGCAAGCCGACTAACGATATCGCGTACACGATAATGATAAAAGCGGATAGCCTATGTGCTGCCACAGATATATTGAACGTGAGTGTATTGACTGATTTTTCAGTGCCCAATACTTTTACACCCAATGGCGATGGAAAAAATGATACATGGGTAATTGAAAATTTACCTAAATATCCAATTCAATGGGTTCAGGTATTTGATCGTTATGGGCAATTAATATTTGAGAGCCATGGATATAATCATCCGTGGGATGGTACTTATAATGAAAGCCCATTACCATCCGGAACTTATTATTATATTATCGAATTGGGCGATTCAGGAAACCCCAAAACAGGCTATGTAACTATACTTCGATAGAATTCAAAACTCCGGCTTTTATTTTTATTACGTAATTTTTTAAGCCTGGTTTAAATTTTTTTTGGATAAGCATTTGTATTTCAATTAAGCATCGTTGTGTCACTCACTTCAACTGCATACCTTTAGTGAGCGTTATTGTAACGGTTTACAGTGTTTATAAAAGCGTGTAAGAATTTAAACATCAATCATCTTGAAACTATTATCATCATCCGGATATAAAATTATTAATGAGTGGCTGGCTTCAAGAGGCCAGCAGCCTTTTTTATTTCAACAACAAACCTGGCAACATATCCGCGATGGTGAAAATGGTTTGGTAAATGCACCAACCGGCTTCGGAAAAACATTCTCTGTTTTTCTCGGAGCATTAATAAATTTTATTGATGAACATTCAAAAAATTATCAAACAAAAAATAAAAATGGATTACAATTAATATGGATAACGCCATTAAAAGCATTGGCAAAAGATATTAGCAGGGCGATGGAAGAAGTGATTGAGGAGTTAGGTATGAGCTGGAAGATTGGCATACGTAATGGAGACACAACATTAAGCGAGCGCGAAAAACAAAAAAGAAAAATGCCGGAAGTACTCATCATCACACCGGAAAGCCTGCATTTATTATTAGCGCAAAAAAAATACCCGGAAGTTTTTCAATTTTTAAAAATAATTGCTGTAGATGAATGGCACGAACTGTTGGGAAGTAAAAGAGGCGTACAGGTTGAGTTGGCAATATCAAGAATTATTAATTGCCGGTTGCCGGAAAATAAAACGGCAATTCTTATTTGGGGAATATCAGCGACTATCGGCAATTTGGAACAGGCAAAAAAAGTATTGCTTTACCCAATTAATGAAACCGGCGTAATAGTAAAAACAACACTCAAAAAAAATATAGAAATAGAATCGATCATTCCTGATGAAATTGAGAACTATCCATGGGCAGGCCATCTCGGCCTAAAACTGGTTGACAAAGTAGTTCCTATAATCAATCAAAATAAAACGACACTCATTTTTATTAATACCCGCGGAATGAGCGAAAGATGGTACCAGGCGCTGCTTACAGCTTCACCTGAATTATCAGGAGCAATCGCATTGCACCATGGGAGTATTGAACAAAAACTTCGTCTATGGGTAGAGGATAGTTTGCACACGGGCAGGTTAAAAGCAGTTGTTTCTACTTCCAGTTTAGATCTTGGCGTTGATTTTCGTCCAGTCGACACCGTTATACAAGTTGGTTCGCCGAAAGGCGTTGCAAGGTTTTTACAAAGAGCTGGAAGAAGCGGCCATCAACCCGATGCAATAAGTAAGATATATTTTTTACCTACACATTCATTGGAACTTGTAGAAGCCGCCGCGTTAAAATCAGCAATCGAAGAAACATTTATTGAAAGCAGGGAGCCAATGCTTTTATGTTTTGATGTACTTATTCAATATTTATGTACACTCGCGGTATCAGACGGTTTTAAGCCTTCGAACATTTTTGAAGAAATAAAAACAACGCATTGTTTTAGTAAGATAACAGAAGATGAATGGAACGAACTGATTTTCTTCATCACTTTGGGCGGCAATGCATTGCAACAATATGATGAATATAAAAAGATAGAAGTGATCGATGGAATTTATCGCATCACCAATCGCAGGTTTGCTATGCGCCATCGTATGCACATCGGCACTATTGTTAGCGATGCTATGATGAAAGTAAAATTTATGAGCGGCGGTTATGTAGGTGTTATTGAGGAATGGTTTATCTCACGCTTACAACCCGGAGATGTTTTTACTTTGGCCGGAAGAAATTTAGAATTTGTACTGATCAAAGACATGACTGCTTTGGTAAGAAAATCCAATTCAAAAAAATCGATCGTGCCTAGCTGGCAAGGCGGCCGTATGCCGCTTTCTGCAACACTTGGAAAAAAATTAAGAGAAACATTTAATCAAGCGTTATCATCAGAAAAAGTAATTGAATTAAAAGCGCTGTCACCCTTATTTACGTTACAGGAAAAGCTATCACACATTCCGAAAGAAAATGAATTGTTAATAGAACAAA
>Ga0206964_10013_pt1 | contig 55160 bp, 52 predicted proteins | sample Alteio_BWOrgHeat_25_FD_152980 | JGI IMG/M metagenome (GOLD analysis project Ga0206964, IMG submission 152980) | Enriched cells from forest soil in Barre Woods Harvard Forest LTER site, Petersham, Massachusetts, United States -... | ecosystem: Environmental > Terrestrial > Soil > Temperate forest >...
GGGCAAAGCGTAATAACAATATTTCACCCTGTTCCTTGTAAACGATGGCACGGCCTTTAAAATGTACGTAAGCCCTTACCTTTTCGCCGGCTTCCAAAAATTTGATCGCGTGTTTCAGCTTAAACTCAAAGTCGTGGTCGTCGGTATTCGGTCCGAAGCGTATTTCTTTAATAACGGTTTGCTTGGCGTTACTTTTTATTTCCTTCAGCTTTTTCTTCTGTTCGTAAATAAACTTATTATAGTCAGTTACTTTACAAACGGGAGGTACAGCGTTTGGCGAAATTTCAACAAGATCCAATTCTTGTTCTTCGGCAATTGCCAGGGCATCGCGTAATGAAAAAATCCCCTGCTCCACGTTGTCGCCTACAAGGCGGACTTCGGTTGCCCTAATGAATTGATTAATGTTGTGTTCGGCTTCCTTTTTCTTAAATGGAAGTCTGGGTCCTCTGTTGAAAGGTTTATTTAATGCCAAGTTATACTGTTATTTCTTTAATTATTTGTTGTTTAAAATCCTCAATGCTCATGCTTCCCAAATCGCCCTGACCATGTTTGCGAACCGAAACCAACCCTTCTGCGGTTTCTTTTTCGCCAACTATCAGCATATAAGGGATCTTTTTTACTTCAGCGTCACGTATTTTTCGCCCTATTTTTTCATCCCTGAAATCAATAAGCCCGCAAATATCGGAATCTTTTAACGATTCTGAAAGTTTTTTTGCATATTCTTCATATTTTTCAGATATGGGTAATATGATAAATTGCTCGGGCGATAACCACAATGGGAAATTACCCGCGCAGTGTTCTATCAGCACCGCAATAAACCTTTCCAGCGAGCCAAAAGGCGCACGGTGGATCATTACAGGGCGGTGTTTTTGGTTGTCGCTGCCGGTGTATTCCAGTTCAAATCGCTCAGGTAAGTTATAATCAACCTGGATGGTACCCAGCTGCCATTTACGGCCAAGCGCATCCTTCACCATAAAATCAAGCTTGGGGCCGTAAAAAGCCGCTTCGCCCAGTTCTACCACTGTTTTTAATCCTTTTTCTTCGGCCGCTTCAATAATCGCCGCTTCCGCCAATGCCCAATTTTCATCGCTGCCGATGTATTTGGCTTTGTTCTCCGGATCCCGTAGCGATACCTGTGCGGTATAATTATCAAAGCCTAAAGCGGTGAATACATATAGCACCAGGTCAATCACCTTTTTAAATTCCTCTTTTACCTGGTCGGGGCGGCAAAATAAGTGGGCATCATCCTGTGTAAAGCCACGTACGCGCGTAAGGCCGTGCAATTCGCCGCTTTGTTCGTAACGGTAAACGGTGCCGAACTCTGCATAACGCACCGGCAAGTCCTTGTAGCTGCGTGGCTTCGTTTTATACATTTCGCAATGGTGCGGGCAGTTCATTGGCTTTAAAAAGAACTCCTCGCCTTCCTGCGGTGTTTTTATCGGTTGAAACGAATCGGCGCCATATTTTTCGTAGTGGCCCGATGTTACATACAAATTTTTATGCCCGATATGCGGCGAAATCACCTGCTCATACCCGGCCTTTACCTGCGCTTTCGTCATAAAATCCACCAAACGCTGGCGCAATGCGGCGCCTTTGGGTAGCCATAAAGGTAAACCCATGCCCACTTTTTCGCTAAAGGCAAACAATTCCATTTCCTTACCCAATTTGCGGTGGTCGCGTTTTTTGGCTTCCTCCAGCATGTGCAGGTAATCGGTAAGCTCGCTTTGCTTAGGGTAGGTTACCCCGTAAATACGGGTAAGCTGTTTGCGGCTTTCATCGCCACGCCAGTAGGCGCCCGCAACGCTCATCAGTTTCACGGCCTTTATAAAACCGGTATTGGGGATATGCGGACCGCGGCACAGGTCGGTAAAGTTGCCCTGGGTATAAAAAGTAATGGAGCCATCAGGCAGGTCTTTGATCAGGTCCAGCTTGTACTCATCGCCTTTTTCGGTAAAATAATCAATGGCATCCGCCTTGCTTACCGGCTTGCGCACAAACTCTTCTTTAGTTTTAGCCAGTTCAAGGATCTTATCCTCGATCTTTTTAAACTCATCGGAAGAAAACTCAACATCGCCAAAGTCCACATCATAATAAAAACCCGTCTCGATGGCCGGGCCGATCCCGAATTTGGTACCGGGATAAAGCGCCTCCAAAGCCTCGGCCATTAAGTGGGCCGATGAATGCCAGAAGGTGGCTTTACCCTGCAGGTCGTTCCAGGTTAATAATTTTACGTGTGCGTCTTTTTCGATTGGGCGGCTGGCATCCCAAACCTGGCCGTCAACTTCGGCGGCCAATACGTTTCGTGCCAAACCTTCGGAGATCGACAACGCGATCTGCATGGATGTGATCCCGCTGTCGTACTGACGAACGGAACCATCGGGAAGTGTAATACTAATCATCTACAACTATGATTTTTGGGCTTTTGCCCGGTTATAAAATAAAATTTTTAGAAAATCACGTACGGGGTGATTTATTTCTTGTGGGGCAAATATAGGGAATGAAGGGGAGATTTTGGTAATGTTTTCGCCTTTATTGGCACCAACCACACTTTATGTTCAAGCACATTTTTTATCCAGCAGGTTCCCTGTAAAGCCTTAACACGCCGGAAACGGGTGCGAAATCCTTCAGATCCTTCAGCGGGCTACGCTTTCGCTTCGGGTGCGGTACACGTGCAGCAAATGCAGAAGTTGTTCACCGCTTATCGCCATGTCATCAATCCTCAGTTTTTCGGTGCCGCCGGGATAATTATATACTAAATAAATATTGCTTATTCTGTTTGGGAAAATGCCTCTTACGATGGTCTGTGTATCTTCATTTTTAATATCGCTCCAGGGATAAAAGCGTGTCTTTGCGGTTTGTATCCCTTCGGAATTGATGATAATTTGCGGAGCCTTGGTAAAATACTCTTTTAACGCTTTGAAAAGCAAAAATGCGGCCAAACCTTCCAACACCCATCGGCCAAAAACGCCGAAACTTTTATCATACAAGAACAGACCATATGCAGCAATCAACAGGCCGCCTACAGCTAGCCATCCTGCGGCTTTTTTTGAAAAGTGGATCATTATTTCCGCGGGCACCAATATATCGTCGTTAAACACGTCAGGTTATCTTATGTTTTTGTTAAGGATTGCTAAAGATAGTAAAAACTTATACACGATATTTAACCGCTCAACCTCCCAGCCTCGCGCGAGTATCCGGGCCGGGCGGTGCGGTGGAAATACCCGTGCGCCATTGACAGTTAGCCCGCTTATGGAGCCGCGCACATTCAACAAAAAGATCGTATTTTAGAGCCAAGTATTGGCCTATTATGATGAAAAAATGCCTCCTCTTTATTTGCCTAACCATTTCCTTCGTTACTGCCTTTGGGCAACCACATTCTGCCAGCTATAATTTGACGTTAAATTTTGCCCCTTCATTTATGAGCGCAAGTCAGTTGGTTATCCAGGCTAATCGGGATTCCGTTTCTTTCAATCTTCGGGTTTATAAAAATTTCAAAAATAAAGAGTATCGTATTGACAGTACCGTTGTGATTCCTGCTGGCAACACAACCGCGCTGACAAATTTTCTTAAAACCTATAAATTCCGGATCAGGAACAATGTAGATACGGTCGGCACCCACAAAGTATTCGAAAACGGTGACTCAGTTTTGGTGTATTCAGTGAGTATGGGAACAGACGGCATCGACGTTGATGGTGTCTTTAATCAAGATGATGTTTCGCACAAATTTGCGTTTTGGTCGCCCGATAAAGGAACCGAAAATGCCAGGTTTATGGAGCTTATTTTGAGTTTGGCGGAAAATGTGTTTACCAGTACACAGACGGTAAACTATTTGGAGGCTTTGGAGCAATACTTCCCGCACCATTTAGGCGTAAAAAAGCTATCGGATTATTCGCCTTTAACCTATAAGTTGTATGGCGATATTTCGTCTGCCGACCAGGATGACCTGGATGCGTTTTTGAAAAATTTGCCTTTACATACTAAAGTAATTATCGACATGTCGAACTTTTCCGGCATGGGCACGATGTTTTATGGTTGGTTCGAAGAATATTGCGCAAACAAAAAGAATATTTACTGGCTTAACCCGACAGACAGAGGGTTAATTGATCTATACAAAATAGGGATCCCTAACCGCTATGTGATTTCGAAGAAAAAGATAAGGAAAATAAAAACGGAAAACGGAAGCGAAGTGATCGTGTATAACCCTGATTGATTCGATATGCCCCCTGCTCTGCCTCTGCCGCAAGCCTCCCGGCTTGTGGCCCGCTGACAGATAAATAAAGTATGCTGAGATTCAGAACCCAAACGTTCGGATTCAGTAATCCATTAAATTTCGAAAAATATAACCTAGCTAATTATTACATATTTGACCGTCAATGTCGCTACTTATCATGCTGGCCCTAAGCCGGGAGGCTTGCGGCAGCGAAGGTGCATTCATTTTTTTATTTCGATTAACATGCTCAATAAACTTTTTCTCTTTTCTTCGTTTGGGATTAGCGGAAGGTTATGGTAGTTACCTTTCTCTATTAGTTCCTTAATTTGATCGCATGCTGTATAGAATTCATTTGAAATGTCCGTTGTAGTACTGGGAGTAGTCCAGGCCCTGCTGTAATGTGAATAATAATAAGCCTTGTACATTTCAGACCCGCCCCACAACTCAAATGAAAATGAACCGAAGGCGGTGGAAAAGTAAGGATACGGATTGATTACCATGAGCTTAGATGTTGCAAACAGAAAAATAGTCGGTGTGCCATGAAACAATTTTATCTGCAAATTTGACGCCTTTCGGGGATTTTGGTGTTTCAATTGAATGAAATACAAAAGGTTTTCTATGATTTCTGCTTCAATGTCGCCAACATTTCTTCCTTCTTGAACAGCCCGAAAGCATGCATATCGGGGGTCAGTTAATAGTATCTTTATCCTAATATTTTTCTTCAATGCACGAAAGATGCCCTCCCGAAATTTAGAATGCTCGCCGATTACATCAAACCCCACGCCAATCAGCCCTTTGAGCGAACAACCGACAATTATTATTTCCTGTTCCTCATTGTCCATCGATTTTATAATTTCCTCAATCGAGCGAACCCGATTTCTATAAATGTTTTCAATTCCCGCACTTCTAATCGTGTGAATAAAAGCAATATCTTCAAACGGCTCTCCTACAATTCGATTTACTTCTTTAGACAAAATTTTTACATTTAAAAATCCGATAACTCCGGATACAAATAGAGCTGAACCAAATGCTGCACAATAACCGACGACATTGTCCGCTGTTTTAGTGAACGCAAATAGCGAAATTACTATGCCCATAATAATCAATAACACGTTAACCGCTGTGCTTCCAGGAAAAATTTCCGATGATTTAGAAAGAGTTTTCATTGTATAAGTTTTTGGTTAAAAAGTAGTTATGTAAATGTAGGCAATCAGAAATCAAAAAAACAAGCATCTTCACATTTCGTGCAGTCCCGGAATTGTCGCGCGAGCATCCAGGCCAAGCCGTGGGTTGGAAATACTCGTGCGCTGCTGACAGCTAAGACTGGTATTTGCCGGCAGTTTTAAGTTTTAATATTTAGATATATCTTTACTTAAATTCCCGATAGGACAACAATAACGCTACAATTGCCTGATAATTTAGCTGAACAGCAATATGATGCCGTACGCTTTATAGCTGCCAAATTTTTTGAATCGGGCAGACTTTCGGTAGGACAGGCAGCAGAAATGGCCGGTCTGACTAAACGTACATTCGCTGAACTTTTAGGCGATTATGGCGTGTCCATCATCAATTATTCTGTTGGAGATTTAAAAGATGAATTCAGCAACCGCGCCTGATTGGGGGGCTAACGTTGTTACCTATTCCCGTACTTTTCAAGTATACACCATTACGCTTTTTTGTGTGGGGTTTGGATATTTTGTGCCGAACGAATAGGCGTACAAAGTTACAGTAGTGTCAATGGGTACGTGCATGGTCGGCACCTCAATAACGGTGCTGGTGTCTGTTACATTTAGTTCATACGGGTTCACATAATCATAACCGATAAAGAGTTTTTTTGTCCATTCTATCTTCCACGTTATTTTGAATTTGGCATACCCGGCAACGGCCGTTTTTGCCCCCCAGATTCGTTCAGCTTCCAGGAGTAATATTTGTGCCTGTGGCCTGTCGGCCACTGTAAGGTTAATTTCCTTCGAATTACTGCCGGTATCGTCGTAGGCTGTGGCGGCAATAATCGTGTTTTCGGCAGTTGGGGGTACGGGAAGCCAAAAATCCTTGCCATTAAGTTTTATTTCGCCCTTTGCACTGTCTAAAAATATGCGGGTACCGTCTTTCAGGTAGTAATCAATGGTAACGCGCTTAGCCAGCGACGACTCCCAGCTAACGGAAATATTTTCTTCGACATAGATCCTTCGCGAACTGGGTTCAAAGCTCTCCATTTTAGCTTTTGCAAGCAGTTTATGCAGCAAAACGGTAAACAATGCATCGTTGTACCCCGGAATATTATTTACCTGGATATACATAATGCTGGTAGTATTTGGCGTTACGTTTAACGCCGTAATGATCTTCCGGATATAGAAATTCAGGGTTTCCTTACCTTTCATGATCTCTTTACTGTCGGGTGTAAACTGCCAGTAAGCTGTGCCGCCTAAGTGTTTAACCGGCGTCCAGGGTAAAGCCGACGAAATATCGATGCTGATATTATTATCGCCGAGTGGCTGGGTGGTAATGTCCGAATCGTCGACGCCAAACAGGAACGATATGTACAAAGCGGGCGGCATTGCGGCCTCCGCTCCCACCTTTTTTGTCGGAGCGGGAACCAGGGGGTTTTCGGAGTAATTAGTAAGCAGGTAAGTGAAGCCGTTTTCGATCAGTGCGCCGGCATCATAGGTAACATATATGGGCACCGCCTCGCCGGCGTCAAACACCATGGCCTCGGGCTCCATCCGGAAGGAATGGCCCTGGATAGGGTGAATAACCGAAGTATAGCCATCCTTAAGCGTAAGCGTAAATTTTTCAGGGTCGGGCGGGTTTACCACCGACAGGTGTAGAGGGATTGAAAAATCGCGCTTATCATAACCGGGGATATGATCATAATCCACTGTAAAGTTACCCGGAGCGGTATCGGCACATATAAAATTGGTTATCAGCGTTTTCACTGTATTTCCGTGTTCCAAAACCATATCCGCAGTTGGATATATATACCACATGGGCGGGGCCGATGAAGTACCTTCCACAAAATACGCAGCCCAATTGCCGGGCAGGGTAAGTGTCATATCCCGCACTATGGCAGACGCCAGCATTGATTCAAAATTAAAATTAAACGATGTACCCGTGCCATCCGTACTGCCGGTGAACGACAGGCTTTCGGCGGTATTGTTGATAATTGAAAAGGTAAGTTTGTTTACCGACGGGTCTTTCGTCAGCAATAATTCCTGTTTGCCGTTCTCGTTAAGAATGCTAAAACAATCTGCTTTCAGGGTCTTTTTCATATGGTTTGTTTGTGGGTTGGTTTTGTGTATCTGAAGTCTGGAGTCTCAATATAAATAATCCGTATTTTACGGACTCAACACACCGCGCAGGGTCGTTTCAGAGACCCTGCGGAGACGTCATAATTTATATCGCTATTTCACGACAACTCCCATTTTATCCATACTACAAATGCCCCAGCTTTTGCAACCAAAACGCCTACTCCCGGATCATAGGGAGTGCCGTTAAAGTCGGCTATCGAACTTCCTTCGCCTTCAGGCGGGCGATGGTTTACATCAATGGAATACCGCCAGTATTGCGCATGATTTTGCCATTCCTCCTGGTTTACCAACTCGGGCGAGCCCGCCCAAAGGTTCCAGGTTAAAACGTTGCCTGCAAGCAGCAAGTTACCCGACCCTGTATTAAAAAGGTCCATCACCCAACTGTTAAACTCATCAGCTTTTGCATTGCCGGTTGAATCGATGTTGCCTATCCGCACCGCTAAATTGGCAACAGCCCAGGCATAGTCGCGCCAATGCTTTGTCCGGTCGGGAAAAGGATAATCGGGCCGTTCACCCATCCGCACCTGTATGCCGGGCTTGCCTCCTTCATCAGCTGCATTTATCCTGATCCCTTTTAGTTTACTAAGTGGCAGCTTGTTATCGCATACTTTGTCGAATTTCAAAAGCAGCTGCCAAAACCACCCATCAACACTGTCGGAGGTAAACCATATCGTAGGTTTAATCGTTATGTCGGCTGCAAATAATGTGTCTTTAGGTGCATTCTCGTCAATCCAGCCTTTGTTGCCGGTTACGGTAACTTCAATATTCACGGTTGCGCCCAGTGAGGGGAAATAAACCCCCTGCTGCGGGCATATAATGGACCAAACCCTCCCGGTATCGTCATACCCAAGCCTGGATATATCCGGCGCGAACATCTGGTACTGCCTCGTATCGGCATCGCCCGGAGTAGTCGGCCAGCTGAATTCCGGCCACTTAGCCCTTAGCATGCGGGTAATGTTTTTAATATTAGTCAAATTTTCTTCAAAAGGCAGTGAATCGAGCAATGCCGTATTTGGGTAAGGCTGTCCGGGCGGTTTGCCGGAAAAACCACCAATCCATCCGCAAGGAATGAACGACGGTTGCTGAGGTGCGTCGGTGTCGGGTTTTGGGCTCATGATTTTAAATTTTGTTTAAGCAATTATAGTTTAGGACGACCGGCCGGTTGCCGGATAATCTTACTGCCAAGCGACATTAAGATTATGATCAATATTAGATAAAATATTACAAAATAGAAAAGCCCGAGAGATTATTTTTTGATTTTTTGTCTTTTCCTGATATATGAAACAATTGATAACCAGCAAATTACCTTAATGTTGCCAAATTAGCTGATATTATCGCTATTGACTAACAGATAGTTACAAAAGGCAGAATATTTATTCGACTGATAATGAGTGTGTTTCACAGCGTTCCGGGTGTTCCGCGTGCAAAAATGGAACGCTGGAACGCTTGTGTCGCAGTTTGTTTTTGGATCATTCAAACGCTGCTGTCGTGGTAAGGAGTAAATTCCACGAAGCGGAAATCTGTCTTAGTAAAATCCGGGATCTATTTTATTACCCGCCTGATCTCCGATGTGTTTTTTATGATCTCGTGGATGGTAAGATCAAGGGATTCGGCAACTAATTTCAGCATGTGCAGCACCTTGCCGTTAATGGGATCGGCAGGGTTATCAAACTCGAAGAGGTTGAATAAACCCAGTATATTGGCTATTGGCACCCTTACCTGGTGCGATTGCATAAAGGCGATCTTCAACAATTTATCGTACTGCGCTTTTAATTCTTCGTCAGTAATTCTTTTTTCTTTCTTTTCTTCTGCATCCTTCAAAGCGCGGTTAATTTTGGGGGACAATGAAAATAATTTATCTTTCAGCGCATAATCAGTAACTCCATTTTTTATCAGTTCGATCGATCGTTCCTCCCCAATCGTCCCTGAAACGATAATAAAAGGAATGTCGGGCCACTTCAATTGCTTGATATTAAAAGCGGTGATACCGTCAAATGCAGGCAGTGTATAGTCGGATAGTATAATGTCGGGCATAAAATTATCCAGGGCGCTTTCAAATGATTTGCGCGTTTGCACAATTTCACTTGTAAAAATAAATTCATTTCTTTTCAGTTCGCGCAACAGCAGATCCGCGTCATTCGGGTCGTCTTCAACAATCAGTACTTTGAAGTTTTCGGTCATCATCTTGTTTAAATTAGTATCGGCTTAAAAAATGATCAGACCAAGGGGAGGTGACTAACCACTACGGAAGAGTATTCGCATTACACTGGTAACTGGCTTAATACCATCCAATACAGCCCTATTTCTTTTATTACATTAAAAAAATTATCACTTTCAACTGGTTTTGCTATGTAGCTGTTGGCGCCAAGTGCATAGCATTTCTGGATATCCGGATCCTCTTTAGAAGAAGTAAGGATCACCACAGGGATACATCTAAGCACAGGATCCGATTTTATTTTTTCCAGCACTTCCAATCCCGACATTTTGGGCATCTTGAGATCCAGCAGGATCAATTTTGGATTTTGCTGGGCATTCCTGTCGGCGTAAATCCCGTTTCGATAAAGAAAATCGAGCGCTTCGGCTCCATCTTTTACATGATGCAGCCTGTTTGCAAAGCCACTTTTTTTAAGCGCGCGGATGGTAAGCATAGCATCATCCGGGCTGTCTTCGGCAAATAAAATTTCAATTTCGTTGTATGGCATGATTTTTAATTTAAGAGTTAATATCAGGTAAGCTGAAGTAAAAAGTAGCGCCTTTATCCAGTATTGATTCGGCCCAAACGGATCCTTTGTGCCTGCTTACTATTTTTTGTACAATGGCCAGGCCAATTCCGGTTCCTTCAAATTCTTCCTGCGAGTGCAATCGCTGAAAAACCCCAAAAAGTTTATCATAGTATTGCATATCAAACCCGGCCCCGTTGTCTTTTACATAGTATACAATTTCATTGCCTTTTTCACTCGCCCCAATTTCAACAGTTGCCCCCGCTTTGTTTTTCGAGTATTTAATAGCGTTCGAGATCAGGTTGATCCATACTTGTTTTATCAGCGATTGATCCCCCTTGGCAGGCGGAAGCGTATCTATTTTAAATTCTGTTTTGTTTTCCTTGTCATCAAATAACAGATCATCCTTTACTGATTTCACCAATACCTTCATATTAATGTTTGATACCGTTACTTCTTTCCGGCCTAATTTCGAAAAGGCGAGCAGGTCGTCAATAAGCTGGCCCATTTTTTTTGAATTCCGGATAATTGCATTTAAAGCAACGGTTCCGTCTTCGTCGAACTTTCCAGCGTAATCATCTTCCAATATTCTCGCGTACCCGTTAATGGCGCGTATAGGCGCCCGTAAATCGTGTGATACGGAATATGAAAACGAACCCAATTCTTTGTTAACAGCTTCTAACTGTTCGGTTCGGTCGATTACTTTTTGCTCCAGTTCTTCGTTAAATTTGCGGATCTCCGCCTCAGCTTTTTTCAGTTCAGCGTTAGCAATGCTTAGTTCCGCAGCTCTTTTTCCTTTTTCTTCATTTTGAAAGGCAAGCTCTTTATTGGCGATGATCAGTTCGTCCGCGCGTTTTCCTTTCTCTTCGTTTTGAAAAGCAAGTTCTTTATTGGCGATGATCAGTTCGTCTGCGCGTTTCCCTTTCTCTTCGTTTTGAAAAGCCAGTTCTTTATTGGCTATGATCAGCTCGTCCGCGCGTTTTCCTTTCTCTTCGTTTTGAAAAGCCAGTTCTTTATTGGCGATGATCAACTCGTCGGCCCGCTTCCCCTTCTCTTCATTTTGAAAAGCCAGCTCTTTGTTGGCGATGATCAATTCGTCGGCACGTTTCCCCTTTTCTTCGTTTTGGAAAGCAAGTTCTTCGTTCGCGACTATTTTTTCGGAAATGTCCCGCCCGGTGGCGTATATTTTTTGGGTGTCCTGGTTAAAAACAGAGTTCCATTCAATATGTAAATAATTACCTGCCTTAGTTTTAAAGCGGTTTGTAAAATTAAAGGTCTGGACACCCAACGACTGTGATGCCAATTCATTCAACGTAGCTTCAATATCGTCCGGATGAACGAACTCAAGAAATGTTTTTTCGGTTAACTCCTTCGCCGTATATCCTAAAGCTGTTGTAAAAGATTCATTTATTTCCTCAAAGTATCCATCGAGCGTGGCAAAACAAGCTAAATCCATTGAATTATAGAAAAAGTGTTTATAGGCTGTCAACTCTTCGGCGCGTTTTCCTTTTTCTTTGTTTTGAAAAGCAAGTTCCTTGTTAGCAACGATCAATTCTTCGGCACGTTTTCCTTTTTCTTTGTTTTGAAAAGCAAGTTCGCGATTAGCAATAACGAGTTCCCTGGCGCGTTTCCCTTTCTCATCTTTTTGAAAAGCAAGTTCGCGATTAGCGATGATCAGATCATCATCGGTTGTGCTTCTTTTTTCCATATAGATGGGAATTGGTTCAGTTTTGTATAAGAAATGATAAAATAATATTTTGATAATTATAAATTTACAAAACATTGTATTTTGTTTAACACATAATTGCAAAATATTGTTTTACAAATTATTCCTACTTAGAATATTATTTTGGACAACATCGCAAGCTTGCTTAAAAGAGGGCATTTGATATTGTCCGGGCAGGAAACTTACTTTTGATAGTCCCTGTGTTTAACGCGATATTGCCAGGTAATTAATGTGAGGCATTTTTTATGAAAATATAAGCGCCAATATTTTACATCATTCTGTAAGCAGTGCGCCGAATTCCGGATTCAAAAAAAAACAAAATGGCGATGCCGGCCACGCTTTAGTCCGAAATCGTAAATCGTAGTTCGAAGTTTTTACACATTCCCCCAGCCTTTTGCCAAAACATCAGCCAGGTGGTAGGTTTTAAGCGGGAGGTTATTTTTGTCGATATAGCTTTGGATGTGCAACAGGCACGAAGCATCGGTAGAGATAATATAGTCGGCATCGGCGGCTATTGCATTATCAACCTTTTGCTGGGCCATTGCCGACGATATCGCATCGAATTTAACGGCGAAGGTGCCACCAAAACCACAGCAGGTTTCTTCGTCCTTCATTTCAATCAATTCAAGGCCAAGCACTTTTGAGAGCAGTTGCCTTGGCTCGTTCTTTATTTTGCATTCGCGCAGGCCGGCGCAGCTATCGTGGTACACGGCTTTGCCATCAAGCTCGGCGCCGAAGTAATCAAACTGCAGGATATTTACCAAGAAATCCGAAAGCTCGTAAATATTGCCTTGTATCGCGCGGCATTTATTGTGCGACGCGGTATTGGTAAAAAGGTCGTTATAATAGTTTTTCACCATACCGGTGCAGGAGGCCGATGGCGAAACGATGACGCTGTCTTCCGAAAAGTCATTTAAAAACTTGGTGCCTACGGCTTTGGCATCGTCCCAAAAACCAGCGTTAAAGGCCGGCTGACCGCAACAGGTTTGGGCCGGATTGTAAGAAACTGTACACCCCGCTTTTTCGAGTACTTTTATGGTATTAAAAGCAGTTTCGGGATACAACTGATCAATAAAGCAGGGAATAAAAAGTTCAACATTCATCGGCTGCTAATTTCAGAAAAAGTTATGAGGAATTGTGGATAAACACGAATTTTCAAGATTTAGTTCGAATTAAATGAATCGGGAAGATGCGGGGCTAGTTTTCGTCTCAGTTGGATCTCTCGGAGGGGAACCTATGTTTGGTGAAAACTTTTTATCCGAAAAAGCCGTAGAACTGTCAGAAATACAGAAAAACCTGTGAAAAAATTGTTGATAGCGATTTGGTTAATGGCTCTTCTTTCTGCAATTGGGGCATTATTTTGGTACAACGAATGGGTGTATCATTTACCAACCCCTGTGCCTCAAAATTACAAACCGGTAAGCCAGGGCACACCTGTTAAATTAAATGGACCACTCGACGAATATCATAGCAAACCAATTTTTCTTCATTTTTTTAATCCCGATTGCCCCTGTTCCAGGTTTAATATTTCAAATTTCAAATCGCTTGTAAAATTATATGGCAGCAAAGTGAATTTCGCGATCATTGTCATGAACAACAAATTTTACACCGCCAAACAAATACAAGATAAGTTTGATTTGGATGTACCCGTTTTATTCGATCCATCGATAGCTGCATCCTGCGGAGTTTATTCCACACCGCAGGCAGTGTTACTGGATACCGAGCACAAATTGTATTACAGGGGTAACTACAATAGCAGCCGTTATTGTACCGACGAAAAAAACAGCTATGCGAAAATAGCCATAAAAGGTTTGCTTAATGATCATTCAAAATTAGTTTTTAGCCAGCTGGCATTAAGGGCCTATGGCTGCAGTTTGCCAAATTGCGATAGATAGTTAAAAGGAATTATAATGATTAATGATTTTATAAGGTTTGAAGACCAAACGGATGCGTTTACGTTCGAAGTAAAAAAAAGGTCCGACAGGCTGATGAATTTTTTTCTGCCCGGTTTGTTTTTAATTGGGTTGGCATTTGCTTTTTTCTATGGCACCTGGCTGATCGCGATTGGGGTAGGCGGCATTTCATTGCTGGCCTATTATTCTGCAAAGATAGCTTTGCCTGATTCCTCCTTGTACCAATATGTTTTAAGCGTTGTACTGGGCATTTTTATGGCCCAGTTTATTTACCAGATGCACGGGCTCTTTGAAATGCATTTTTTTGCATTTATCGGCAGCGCAATACTCATCACCTACCAAAAATGGAAGCTCCAAATACCCTTAACAGTGATTGTTGTAGTGCATCATGCGTCGTTAGGGTATTTACAGAATACAGGCTCGTCCAATATATATTTCACACAACTGGATTATTTTACCCTGCAAGCTTTTATCATCCACGTGTTGCTGGCTGCATTGATATTTTTTATCTGCGGATTATGGGCATACCAATTAAAAAAGTATAATGAAATGCATATCCGTCAAACCATACAAATGACTGAACTGCTAAAAGAAGCCGAACTTTCCCTGTTCCGGAAAAGAAGCGCCGAGGCCCTTGAAGAACAGAATCAAAAACTGAAGGAAATATCGTGGATGCAATCTCACGTGATTAGGGCGCCGCTCGCCAGGATCATGGCGCTTATCCCGCTTATTAATAACGTCAGGGAAAACCGTGTTGAAAGGGGAAAGATGCTGGACTATTTGATATTATCGGCGAATGAACTGGATGAGGTTATTGGGGATATTACAGATAAAACCAGGGTAGTTGATCATAATGAATTATTACATCCACCCACAACAAGCCGGGGATAGTTGATTACAATTTAGGCCAGCCCCCCGGGAGTAAGTCAACATTGACTTTCGCTGCCGATCTTTAAATCACCAGGAAGAACTTTTACGCTTAGGTGGTTGGAACGCCCCCTTAAAACAACTCCAATTAATCCATCCAGGCTTTGTGTCCCTTAGTGAACCCCTTAACGCTCTTAGTGGTAAAAAATCGCCATATGCACTGACCGTCCGTTTACTCCCGTAAACAAACAAATAACGCGGAATTGACTTTATCCAAACGCGCCGTTTCCCTTCCGCATTCAAAAACAATGTATCTTTGTGTAAATAATAATAAATGTCTAAAAAGAAAAACAACTCTTCCATTAACCAGGTGCTTACGCAAATGGTGCTGGATATATTCGAACAAAACGGCAATACGCCATTAAATTATAAACAAGTTTCCGCTAAACTCAATGTCCGCGACCCCGACGCACGCGAGGTACTTTTTGATATCCTTAAAGATGAGTCAAAAAAGGGGGTTTTAAAAGAACTTTCCCCAGGTAAATTCCAACTGCTTGAACTCAAAACCTTTATTGAAGGCGTGGTAGATATGACCAACGACGGCTCGGCCTTCATTGTCACCAATGATGAGTTTGAGAACGACATTTTTGTGGCGCCGCGTAAATTACGCAATGCCCTGAATGGCGACCGTGTAAAAGTTTACGTGTATGCCAAAAGCAAAGGCAAAAACAAGGAGGGCGAAGTAATAGAGATTTTGCAGCGCGCCAAAATGGAGTTTACGGGTATCGTAAAACTATCCGAACGTTTTGCATTCTTCATCCCGGACGATCGGAAAATGATGCACGATATTTTTATCCCCCTAAACGACCTTAACGGCGCCAAAAACGGGATAAAAGCAATCGCCGAAATCACCGACTGGCCCGCCGATGCGAAAAACCCAATCGGCCGCATCAAGCAGATTTTAGGTGTACAGGGCGAGAATGATACCGAAATGAACGCCATCCTGGCTGAATACGGTTTCCCGCTGTCATTTCCGGCTGAAGTTGAGCATGAATCGGAGTCGATACCGGATGTGATCACCAATGAAGAGATCGCCAAAAGAAGAGATTTCAGGAATGTAACAACCTTTACCATCGATCCTTTTGATGCCAAGGACTTTGATGATGCCCTATCTTTTAAAAAACTGGATAACGGCAATTACGAAGTGGGTGTGCACATTGCTGATGTATCCCACTATATAAAACCCGATTCGGCGCTGGATAAAGAAGCTGATGAACGCGGAACTTCCGTTTATTTGGTTGATCGGGTAATCCCAATGCTGCCGGAGCGTCTTTCAAATGGTTTATGTTCCTTGCGACCGAAGGAAGATAAGCTTTGCTTTTCGGCCGTATTTGAAATGGATGAAGAAGCGCATATCATCAACGAATGGTTTGGCAAAACCATCATTCACTCCGACAGGCGCTTTGCCTATGAAGAAGTGCAGGAAGTGATCGAGACCAAAACCGGCGATTTTACCGACGAAATATTAAAACTGAATGCCCTGGCCTACAAACTGCGCGAGCGCAAGTTTAAAAACGGTGCCATCAGCTTCGAAACTACGGAAGTTAAATTTAAGCTGGATGAAACCGGCAAGCCCATCGGCGTATATGTAAAGGAACGCAAGGATGCCCATAAGCTGATAGAAGATTTTATGCTGCTGGCCAATAAAAAAGTGGCCGAATATGTAAGCCGGATGGGCAAAGGCAAACACAAATACACTTTTGTTTACCGGGTGCACGATACGCCCAAACCAGAGGCGCTTGCCAATTTTGCCCAGTTTGCAGCCAGGTTTGGTTATAAGATAAATACCAAATCGGATAAGGAAACGGCCAAATCCCTTAATTATTTAATGGAGGATGTAGAAGGCAAAAAGGAACAGAATGTGCTTACCCAACTGGCCATCCGTTCCATGGCGAAGGCCATTTATACCACTAAAAGCAGCAGCCACTATGGGCTGGCCTTTGATCATTACACCCACTTCACTTCTCCTATCCGCCGGTACCCGGATGTAATGGTGCACCGTTTGCTGTTTCACTATTTAAACGGCGGCCAAAGTGCCAATGCCGAGCATTATGAAAAGCTTTGCCAGCACAGTTCGCAAATGGAGAAAAAGGCGGCTGACGCGGAACGTGCCTCCATCAAATACAAACAAGCCGAGTTTTTAAAAGACCAGGTGGGGAATGTTTACAGCGGTGTGATCTCCGGCGTTACCGAATGGGGTATGTATGTAGAGATTATTGAGAATAAATGCGAAGGCATGATCCGCCTGCGTGATATATCCGACGACTTTTATACTTTAGACGAAAAAAATTACGCCATCATCGGCCAGCGCAAAAAGAAGGTTTACCAGCTAGGCGATGAAGTAAAGATCAGGGTAAAAAACGTGGATCTGACGAAGAAGCAGATCGATTTTTCGCTGGTATCGTAGAGACGCAATATTTTGCGTCTCGGACTGGTGTTTTATTATGAGACGCGTAATAATTAAAGGCATTTCGTATAGAGACGCAAAGTATTGCGTCTCTACCCATTCAACTCTAGATGAATAAATTACAAGACTTACAATTACGTATAAGCGATGCAGTTGATAAACTAAACCTGCCCGAATCGCCTGATACTTTATATGAACCTGTAAGTTATATCTTATCCCTTGGCGGCAAGCGGATGAGGCCTGCCTTGCTTTTAATGGCATGTGACCTGTTTGGCGGCGATGTTGAAGCCGCAATGGCGCCGGCTGTGGCAATCGAAGTGTTTCATAACTTCACACTGATGCACGACGATATCATGGATAAAGCGCCGCTGCGTCGTGGTAAAACCACCGTACACGAGCGATGGGGGCATAATGCGGGCATCCTGTCGGGCGATGCCATGCTGGTGTTGAGTTATGAGCTGATGATGCAGGTTGAAGATGGTTTGCTGCGCACCGTACTGGATATTTTTAACAAAACTGCATTGGGTGTTTGCGAAGGCCAACAACTGGATATGGATTTTGAGCAGCTCGGCGATGTAGGCATTGATGAATACCTGGAAATGATCCGCCTGAAAACATCGGTACTACTCGGTGGCGCGCTGAAAATAGGCGCATTGATAGGTGGCGCTGAAATGAAGGATGCTGAATTACTCAATCATTTCGGCGAATATTTGGGCATTGCATTTCAACTGCAGGATGATATCCTGGATGTTTATGGCGACCCGGATAAATTTGGCAAACAGGTGGGCGGGGATATCTTATCTAACAAAAAAACTTACCTGCTGATCAAAGCGCTGGAACTTGCGGACGGGTCGCAAAAAGATGAACTGGAGCATTGGATCGCTTTTAAGGAATTTGATAATAACCAAAAAGTAGCGGCAGTCACCCAAATATATGATAGCCTCGGTATCCGGCAACATGCCGAACAGGCAATGGAAACTTACGCCGATAAAGCATTCGCCGCGCTGGATGCGCTTAATTTACCCGAAGAGCATAAACAATACCTGCGCAACTTTGCCGATGGGTTATTGGTTAGGGAGAATTAGTATATTTAAGGCATGAAATATTGTTTGCTTTTTGCCTTTACGTTAATGTGCTTAACAATCGGCGCTCATCCAAAAAAAATACCTATTGTAAGTGCAGGTTCTGCTAAAATTCAGGCAACCCCGCAGGACTTGACTCCGCCTGAATTCCCCGGCGGTCAGGGCGCATTATTTAATTACGTGATGAAGGATTTAAAATGGCCTAAAATGAACAAAGCAGACTCGCTGCAGGAGATCATTTTAACCTTTTACGTGGAGAAAGACGGAAGTTTAACCGACATTAAAGTTGTAAAAAGCCTGGCTCCATCGTTTGATGCGGAGGTGGTCAATATGTTAAGAAAATCACCGAAATGGATCCCGGCAAAGTGCGGCGAGCAACCAATAAAATCAAAATATGATCTGCCCATCAGGTATCATTCGGAATATGAAAATTAGCGATCAAAACTGATTTGAATCTATAAGAACATTGTTTATGCGTAAAACTATCATCGCCGTTTTAGTGATATTAACTGTTAAGGGTTTAAACGCCCAGCAACACCTCACTTCAGGCGGCAAACTCAAACCCGAACAGGCCATTATGGATATCCGGCACTATACGATTGCCCTTGACGTGGATTTCAACCAGCGATCTATCGATGGTTATACTACCATCGACGTGATCATGGCGCAGCCGACGCATGTTTTGCTGTTCGACCTGCTGGACTCGCTGAATGTTAAGGAAGTGCTGGTGAATAATAAGAAAGAGGCTTTTGAATACAAAAACGACCTTATCAGGATAAACACAACGAACGAATTACCCGCCGGCAAAGCTAGTGTAAAAGTAATTTACGGCGGCAAGCCTCATGTGGCGAAAAACCCACCATGGGATGATGGCTTTATCTGGACCAGGGATTCCACCGGGCACCAGTGGATGGCCATCACCGCCGAGGGCACCGGCGGGAAGCTGTATTTTCCCTGCAAAGATCATCCATCGGACGAGCCAAACGAAGGCGTGGATATGATAATCACCGTGCCGAAGGATTTGGTAGTTGCAGGTCCGGGATTATTACAAAAAGTGACTAAAAATGGCGATAAAGCAACTTATCACTGGAAAACAAATTATACCATTAACAATTACAGCATTATTTTTAATGCGGGCGATTATAAGGTAGTAAGCAGGCCGTATACCACGGTAAACGGCACGAATGTCCCTATCCAGTTTTATGTATTGAATGAACACGCCAATAAAGCCGAACACCTGCTGGATGTTTTTGTAAAGACCATCCACGAACAGGAAAAATATTTCGGCGAATACCCCTGGGTCAAAGAAAAAATAGGCCTGGTGGAGACACCGCACCTGGGTATGGAACACCAGACGATGGTTGCGTACGGCAACAAATTCAGGTACGCCAAAGTGGGCGGTGAAGATTACGACTGGCTGATGCACCACGAGTTCGGGCATGAATGGTGGGGTAATAAAATGACCGCCAAAGACTGGGCCGATTACTGGATCCACGAAGGCATCTGCACCTTCGGCGATGTATTATACGTGCGGGAATTCTCCGGCGAAAGGGCTTATATCGATCAGTTTAAAGCTATGGCGCCGCGGTTTACTAATAAAATACCGATTGTTGCGGGCAAAGATATTGACGAAGAGGCTGCGTACACTGATGACATCTACGGCAAGGGCGCTTTTTTTATGCATACTATCTGCTATATCATGGGCGACAGTACATTTTTCCCGGCCATCAAAAAGCTAATCACCTCGCCGCAATACACTTATGATAACCTGGTAAATACCGATGACATCGAGCAGTTTTTCAGCAAAGAATCCGGGTGTGACCTTAAGCCTCTATTTGATCTTTACCTGCGTACTACCAACAAATTGGAAGTGCATGTACAAACCATGGGCAACGACAAGTATATGGTAACATTGCCAAATATGAGTATCCCGCTGCCGATGGATATCACTACCGAAAATGGTGCTAAACGGGTAACGATTGGCAGTAAAGGCTTATTGGTAAGCAGTAAGATCCTTCCGGTGATTGATGCTGATGATTTTTATATTAAGAAAGTGATAATTGAATAAATGTGAATCAACCGTGAAGAAGTCGATAATCACATTAGTCGCAGTAATAGCTATTTTATCTGCAAACGCTCAAAAAAGCGATTCATTAAAAAAGCTAGCTGCCGATACGACAATATTTACAACGGCAGAAATGCAGCCCGAATTTCCCGGCGGCAATGATAATTTTTTAAAGTTTATTGGAAAAAATATCCGGTATCCCTCCGATGCCCGCAGAGTAAATAAACAAGGAAAAGTAATTGTGCAATTCATTATAGAAAAGGATGGGAGCGTTACGAATGTCAAAGTGTTACGACCTCTGTTTCCCTCAATCGATTCGGAAGCTATAAGAGTTGTGAGCAGTTCGGCCAAATGGAAACCTGGCATGCAAAAAGGCCAGGGTGTACGGGTGTCTTACGTTGTTCCGATCACCTTTAACATTGATAATCACGTCTATTTTAACCTGCATTAAGCCCACAAAAAAGCCCGGACTTTTGCAAATCCGGGCTTTTCCATATTGTTTGAATGCTGATTACTCAGCTTTTTCTTCAGTATCAGCTGCTTTCTTTTTTGGGGCAGCTTTCTTTTTAGGCGCTTCGGCAACTGGTGCTTCTTCAACCGCAACCGGTGCCGCTTCAGCTACCGGAGCTTCAGCAACTGGTGCTTTTACTTCAACAACTTTCTTTTCCGCTTTTGCTGGGGCAACAGGTGCTGCTACTTCAACAACTTCTTCAGCAAAAGGCAATACCGAAACGTATGAACGGTTATCAGCCTTCTTTTTGAAAGTTACAATACCTTCGGCCAAAGCAAATAAGGTATGATCTCTGCCGATACCTACATTAAGGCCCGGGTTATGTTTGGTTCCACGCTGGCGAACGATGATGTTGCCCGCAATTGCCGGCTGACCACCGAAAATTTTGATCCCTAAACGTTTGCTATGCGACTCGCGGCCGTTCCGTGAACTACCGGCCCCTTTTTTATGTGCCATTTTTTAATATCTTTTATGATCCGACATCAGCCGGTTCGATTAAACTTTAATTATAATGTTATACCGGTGATCTCTATCTTGGTAAACTGCTGACGGTGACCGTTTTTCTTTTTGTAACCTTTTCTACGTTTCTTTTTGAAAATGATCACTTTATCACCTTTTAAATGAGACACTATCTTAGCCGATACTTTAGCGCTTTTTAAATCAGAACCTAATTTAAATTTACCTTCGTTTTCTGCTAACAATACATGGTCAAATTCAATACTAGCGCCTTCATCCCCTTGTAGCCTGTGTACAAAGAGCTGCTGGTCTTTTGCAACTTTAAATTGCTGTCCTGCTATACTTACTATTGCGTACATTGTTTGTTAATTATTGTTTTAAAATTCGAGGTGCAAATATAGGAATACAATTTGCAATAAACAATAGCTATTCTATTATTTCTGGCGGTCCTCCGCATCGCTCAAAACAGTCTGTATTTCCTGCACCAACAGGCGGTTTGCCTGTACCAGCTTGTCGGGGCCGTTATAGCTGTTATTAAAAATTACCGTTTTGCTTTTCTGCTTATAGTTAAACTGGATCAAAAACTCCAGTGGTTTTATCCCATTTGTGTTGGTAGTGTCGTATTTGCTTTCATCGGCAGGGAAATCCCAGAAACCAACCTCTGCAGCTTTGTGGTAAAGGTAAAGCCTGTCGGTTGCGGTTAAATAGACATGTGTTTTGGTAAGGGAGTCTTTTTTATTGATGTATTGATACTCGCCCGTAGCCGAGTTGTACTGGTTAACCAAACTATCAGCCGGGCCATATTTAAAAACAATCGATTTGAGGTCCGAAAACGCATAAGGGGCTGTTTTAAATATGCTTTGATAATAATTAACAATTGCCCCCTTGGCGAAGAAAAAAACGATGATCAACCCAGCAAATGCGACAGGCAGTAAAAACTTATTGCCTAAAATATCTTTGCTTTTGCGCTTTTGAAAAAGAAAAATAACCAGCAAAAACAGTGCAGCAAGCAGCAGTATTAAAAACAGTCCCGATCCGTTGGGTGTATTCATAAAAGAGTTCTTGTCAAAATCATAGCGTTAAACATCCTGGTGCTCCCCTGCCCTATTTTTTTTGCCGCTCATTGGCAGCGCTTAAAATATTCCTTATTTTGGTGATCAGCCCCCGGTTGGCGTCGACCAATTTATCCGGACCTTTAAAGCTTGCGTCAAACTGCACGTGTTTACTTTTCCGCTTGTAAGCATACTGAATATCATAACGTGGCACCTTGTCGCGGTTCGGGTTGGTGGTATCGGTATTCAATTCAACATCCGGGAAATCCCAAAAACCAAAATCAGCAGCGGCTTTGTGGAGTGAGTCAAGTTCGGCATGAGTTAAATTTAAATGCGTTTTTATTAAGGAATCTTTATTATTCAAGTAGTTGTATTCACCGGTTACAGAATTATAGGAGTTCAGCATCTTATCCATTGTCCCATATTTAATGGTGAAAGATTTAAACTCCTTAAAATTATATGGCGCAAGCTTGAATACATGCACGTAATAAATCACACTGTATATTACAAATGAGCCTATTATGGTGGAGAGGAGAAATGTTTTTTTGGATTGATTGGTCATGAATACTGATTGTTATAATTTTTGGAGACACTAAAAAATTTGTCATTGCGAGCGTAGCGCGGCAATCGCGAAACATGCATGGCGTTTGCCTTTCAACGACGAGGTTGCCGCGCTCGTTCCTCGCTCGCAAAGACAAGGGGCCAAAGCTAAAATGAATAAATCAATAATTCAATAATTAATTCAGCTCGTTTTCCCACTTGCTTACCACCGCTGTCGCCATCGCATTGCCAAGCACATTCGTTGCTGATCTTCCCATATCCATCAGCGGGTCAATCCCTATCAGCAGACCTAAGCCAGCTTCGGGGATGTTGAACATGGCCATGGTGCCCGCAATAACCACCAGCGCAGCACGCGGCACGCCGGCTACGCCTTTACTGGTGAGCATCAGTACCAGCAGCATAGTAATCTGCTGTCCTAATGATAAATGCATGTTATATGCTTGTGCCAAAAACAAGGAAGCAAACGTTAAATAGATCATGGAGCCAACCAGGTTAAAAGAATACCCAAGCGGCAAAACAAAGCTCACGATCTTATTATTACAGCCAAATCGCTCCAGTTCAATCAGTACTTTCGGATAGGCAGCCTCGCTGGTTGAGGTACTGAACGCGATAAGCACAGCATCTTTAATATTATCCACCAAAGTGAAAGCGCGTTTACGTAAAACAAAAAATGTCCCAAGCACAATCAGGAACCAAAGGATGATGAGCGATAAATAAAACTCGCTCAGGAAGGAGGCATAAGTGGATAAAATGCCCAGCCCCTGTTTAGCCACCACTGCGGCTATCGCCCCAAAAACTGCAAAAGGCGCGAATTTCATCACATAGCCGGTTATTTTTAGTATCACATGGGCAATGGCGTCCAGTACTTTTATCACGATCTCGCCTTTTTCGCCAATTGCAGCCGTGCCGATGCCGAAGAACAGGGAAAATACGACGATCTGTAAGATTTTATTTTCGGCCATCGCCTCCGTAAAGCTTTTCGGGAAAACTTCGTTGATAAATTCCTTAAGCGAAAGGGCCGATTTATTAATATCGGTAGTAACCTTGCTATCGGGCAGGGCCAGGTGCATAGCGCTCCCCGGCTCAAAAAGGTTCACCAACAACATACCCAACAGCAGCGACACAAATGTAGCGGCGATAAACAACAGCATGGTTTTGCCGCCTATCCGCCCAACGGCCTTTATATCGCCAACCTTGGCCACGCCAACCACCAGCGTGGTAAATACCAGCGGCGCCACGATCATTTTTATCAGCCGTAAAAAAATATCACTTAAAATGGTAAAGCCTTCCAGCTTATCATCGCGTAGGCTTTCGTCGCCTTTAATATGCCCCTGCAGTTTCGATTTCTGGGTTACCAGCGTTTTATAAGCCACGCCCGTACTGTCTTTAACACCCGCGAGGCTGCTGTTAACTGTTTTTATTTCGGTATGAGAGGTATGGATCCGGCTATTGATGGCATCGATCACGTACACATTGTACAAATAACCCGCTATCACCCCTAAAACCAGGGCGATAAAAATATAAAGTGTCAGTTTGCTTTTTTGCATGGGCCGCGGTTGAAGCGGCAAAAGTACGGATTAAGTCCGAAAGTCGGGAAAGACCGAAAGTCCGGAAGAAGCCGCAAATGACGATGATCCCGGCAACACGTCGTTCTAAACCAATCAACAACTCACCTAATCAACCCAATCAACCAATTTTTACTAGCTTTGAGCAATGAACCACAAGCCATACGTACTGAATAATACCTTCTGGGTTTACCCGAAGCTCGGATTGATCAAACAAAAGAACCCAGCCAAAGAAACCACAATAGAGCCCCGGCTGATGAACTTACTCTGTTTACTGATCTTTTATAATGGCGAAATGGTGGGACCCGGGTTACTTGCCAAAAAAGTTTGGGGCGACTATAACAGTTCCGTCGAAGACGTTGCGCAGGCTATCGTGCAATTGCGTGAAGCGCTGAACGATGACAATAATAAAATGATTGAAGCCATTCCCAGGCAAGGTTATGTAATGCATGCCCGCATCACCGACCAGGAAATCGACGAAAATGAAACATCTCCAAACCAAAAGAAGATCTGGTTCGCCATCGCGGCAGCGCTGATATTGGTTGTTGCCGCTTATTTTATCTGGGGTGGTCAGTGATTAGAGACTAAAGATTAGGTAGAATTAATGAACAATGTCTCCCCAACCAACTAATCTCTAACCTAAATCTTCTCTACCACAACTCCAGTTCCGTACGCCAAAACTTCAGTAATGCCCTGCATTACTTCATTGGCATCGTAGCGCATATTGATAACAGCGTTAGCGCCGTGCTCTTTGGCGTGCTGCATCATCAGTTCATAAGCTTCTTCGCGGGCTGTTTCGCAAAGTTCGGTATAAATGGTATTGCGACCGCCAAAAATAGTTTGCAGCCCGCCCATAAAATTGCCACCTACGCCGCGGCTGCGTACGGTAATACCCCTTATAATACCCAAATGCTGGGTGATTTTGTATCCCTCTAAATGTGTGCTGGTTGTAACTAACATGATTAATTATTAAAATAGTGAATGATTGATTTAGTGAATTTAAATTGGTGAATTCGTGTTTAAATATAGGATTTTAATGTGTAGTTAATGTTACACGAGCAGTAGAAAATTTAAATAAGATATGTCTTTTTATCTTGTTTCCCCGCTCTTGATCCGCGCGTCGCATCTCCGATTTTTTTCAATACCTTAGCCCCACATTCACCAATTATAAATTTGTATGCAACTTGAAGTAGTGCTTCAGCATTGTTGTTTGCTGGGCGAAGGCCCGGTTTGGGATGCCAAACGCAAAGTGATCTGTTGGGTTGATATTTTGCGGGGAGAAATTCATGAATATTCGTCTCAAAGTAAAAGCCATAACACTATTGCAATAAACCAGATGATCGGCGCGGCGGCGATTTGTGCCGATGGCAATTTTGCGGTGGCGCTACGTAACGGCCTGAGTTTTGTAAACCGGGAAAGCGGCGAAGTAACTATGATAGCAGACCCGGAAAGTGACATCCCTGGCAATCGTTTCAACGACGGTAAATGCGACCCGGCGGGACGGTTTTGGGCGGGAACCATGTCGCATACCGACGAGCCGGAAAAGGGCAGCCTTTACGTACTGGACACCGATTTGTCAATCACCAAAAAAATAACAAATGTATCCATCTCCAACGGGTTGGCCTGGAGCCTAGATGAGCAAACGTTTTACTATATCGATACACCAACCTATACCGTTGTGGCCTACAATTACGATAAACGCACCGGCGAAATAAGTAACAAGCGTTTGGTGATAACTATCCCGAAGGAAGATGGCTCGCCGGATGGAATGACAATGGATAATCAGGGCATGCTGTGGATTGCCCATTGGGATGGCTGGCAAATCACCCGCTGGAACCCAAATACCGGCGAAAAGCTATTCCATTTTCCAATGCCTGTGGCACGTGTAACTTCGTGTACATTTGGTGGCGATGATCTGCGGGATTTGTACATTACTTCCGCCCGCATAGGATTAACGGAAGCGCAATTGACAGAGCAACCGTTGGCCGGGTCGCTGTTTGTGATCAAAAATATTGGATACACAGGGCTTGAGTCTTTTGAATTCGGGAGAACAGAGCCAGGAATCTAGAGCTAGGAACAGGGATAAAAGCCCTCGCTGGGTTGACTCTTGTTTCCTGGCTCTTAATTCTTCACTTTATGGCATCTGTTAAGTAATTACCAAACAAACTCAATTGTAGTTCAGCCGGCTGATCGCCATTTATCGTGTAATCGGTTATTGAATTGCCTGTGAGTGTGCCGGTTGTGTTGTCAATTGTCCAGTTCTCCTCCAATATCTTTCGCCCATCTCCCGTGCCGCCATTATCATCAAAATAACTGACCACTAAGTTAGCATCATTCAATGTAAGGATAACATAACCATTATGGCCTAAACGAATGTTATTGCCGATCACTTCGCGCTGACGCTGGTCGTAAATAACCAGATTACGGTTTGTGGGGTTGCTTATATTATTGGCATCGTTTGGCTTCAATATTCCGCCATCGGCATCCAGTTCAACCGGCATACCGCCATGGCCGATACAGCGGCCAAATACTTTTGCACCGTTGTCCATTTTGTTTGAACCGTAGACCGAAAACCGGTGCTCGTGCCCGAAAAACCACAGGATATCCCGTCCGGGCGATATTAATGAAGAAATATAGGCCATCGGGTTGGGGAACTCTGCTTCAAAAGCCGAAAATACCTGGTGATGAGAAAGCAGGATAATACCTCGCTTATCGTTATTCAGTTGCACGATATTGGTTAGCCAGTCCTTTTGTTCGGGAGTAAGGTCAAGATTTTGATTAGGTGCCAGGCCAAAAAAGCCGGATAGTGAATCATAACCGGTATCTAATCCGATAATCCGCCAGTGCTCATTTTCGAGGCAAAAAAAACTTGCCTGCTGCACTTGAAGGGGAGTATCATGATTATCCTTGTAAGCCCCCATATACGGCAACAATTGCGTAAAATAACTTTGCCCGCTCGAATACATTTCGTGGTTGCCGATAAGGGCAAAGCTACCAAGTGCGCCGTAGGGCCATGTTCCGCCTTTGTCGGTGTTAAAATTTTCGGCTATTTCCTGTGTGTTGCCCACATAATAGGTATCGCCCAGGTGAACACTATAATCATTGGTACCCGCCTGTTGGGCTATCAGCTGAGATTCGGACGTATCAGAGGCCCAGTCGCTGATCAACGCGACGGTAACAGGCTCACCGGGTTGTTTGGGGATCGTAAAAATACCATTATTGTTTGCCGGATCCGAATAAACCGGGTATGGTTTATAATGCGATTTCCAGATGTTGCGCAGGTTTCTCTTCAGCCACGCCCATTTATTCTCGGCAATAAGGCCATCCATATTATAAGCCGGAGGAGGTTTAACAATACTATCTTTCACTGCCAGCAATTGATTACCCAACGACGAGCGGTTTAGGCCGACAAGGTCTTTTTTATCTCTCACGGCACTAATTTAAGAATCAAGAGCGAGGAATCAAGAGCCAGTATGGAAAAAAGACATTCGTCAACTAACCTGTTTCAAGTCTTGATTCTTGGTTCTTGCCTCTAAAACTTTACAAATTTCCCTTCTTAAACTCCTCAACGGCATGATTTGCCGCCCTTGCGGTTAGCGCCATGAAAGTGAGCGAAGGATTTTGCACACCGGTTGAAGTCATGCAGGCGCCATCCGTCACAAAAACATTGGTACAGTTGTGAAACTGGTTCCATTCGTTCAGCATCGATGTTTTTGGATCCTTTCCCATGCGTACACCGCCGATCTCGTGGATGTCCAGTCCGGGGTTCCAGTGGTTATCGCCTGGGCTGATATTTTTACAGCCCGCTTTTTCCAGCATTTCAACACCCTGCTTTAAAAAGTCATCCTTTAGCTTTTCGTCGTTTTCGTCGTAATCGACGGACACAGTCAGCAAGGGTACGCCCCAGTCATCCATCGTATCTTTGCTTAAAAAAACACGATTTGTTTCTTTCGGGATGGTTTCGCCCTGCATCATCATATAAATATCCCAACCGCCCGGTTCAGATATCGCATCCTTATAAGCCGCGCCTATTTGCGCGCCATCGGTTTCGTGACCCCATCCAGCACGTGTTGCCGTATAAAACACCATGTAACCGCGCTTAAAATCAGTTTCCTGTTTGTGTACGTTCCGAAAATTGGGCATCATTACCGCGGTCGGTCGGCGGCCGTAGTAATAGCTATCGCCGGGGCCGTCAAAGATTGCATTAATGTAGCCCCGGTAATTCTGAAAGGCGATAAATTTACCTAGCAAGCCATTATCATTGCCAAAGCCATTGGGGAAACGTGTCGATTTTGAGTTAAGCAATATCAAATTGGTGTTTAATGCCGCCGCGTTTACGAATATAATTCGCGCATAATATTCAGTAGCCTGTTTGGTTTCGGCATCTATTACTTTTACGCCCGTAGCTTTTCCTTTTTTATCGTCATAAATTATAGAATGCACCACCGAATTCGGTATAATGGTTAAGTTACCGGTTTTATTCGCAGTCGGCAAAGTAGATGAATTCGAACTAAAATACCCGCCGAACGGGCAGCCGCGCTGGCATAAATTACGTGCCTGGCACTGCCCCCTGCCCTGTTCCAAATGAATTTCTTTTGGCTGGGTAAGGTGTGCGCAGCGGCCAATGATCACATTGCGGTCCTTATAATTATCCATTATCCTTTTTTGGATGATTTTTTCAACGGCGTTCATTTGCCAGGGCGGTAAAAACTCGCCGTCGGGCAGGGTTTCAAGGCCGTCGTGATTGCCCGAGATCCCTGCAAATAACTCCACATGGCTGTACCATGGCGCCAGATCGTCGTAGCGGATGGGCCAGTCGACGGCATAATTATCCCGCGCCGGGCCTTCAAAGTCAAATTTGCTCCAACGCTGCGTTTGTCGTGCCCACAAGAGCGATTTCCCGCCTACCTGGTAGCCACGGATCCAATCGAACGGCTTTTCCTGGATGTATGGATGCTGCTTATCCTTTACAAAAAAATGGTGCGTACTTTCATCAAAGGCGTAGCATTTACTCACCACCGGGTTTTCCTCTTCAATTTTCAGCGTGCTATAGCCGTGATGATCAAACTCCCATGGATTTTTGGTTGCAGTGGGATAATCTTTTAGATGAACCACATTTTTGCCGCGCTCCAAAACAAGCGTTTTAAGGCCGCCCTCGCACAATTCCTTGGCCGCCCAGCCGCCGCTGATACCCGAGCCGATAACAATTGCGTCGTAAGTATGATCCTTATTGGCAGTATAATTAAATTCGCCTGATGACATGATTGATAGTTTTGTAATTGGAAAGCTAAGATAGTGATTTGGTGAGTGAATTGGTTGATTGAATTGATTAGGTTGGATTAAGTTGATTGGGTTGAATTTGAAAATTTGATGGTTTGAAATTAGTCAACCACTCACCTAATCAACTCATTAAACTTAATCAACTATTCCCTACTTTTGCACAACAAAATCACGCTATGCTGCACGTAAGCGAACTTTATATCTACCCTATCAAATCATTGCCGGGTATTGCCGTTAAACAGGCCCGCACTACAAAAACAGGTTTTGAGCACGACCGCCGCTGGATGCTGGTTGATGAAAATAACCTGTTTATTTCGCAGCGCGAGGCTCCGCAAATGACACAGCTGCTGGTTGCGATTGAAAAGGATGGTTTAACCATCACGCATAAAACAACTAAAGAATCATTCCCCATTCCATTTTCTAAGCCCACTTCAGATGGTTTGGCGGTTTCAGTTACCATCTGGGACAATACCTGCGATGCAGAGTATGTGAGCGATGAAGCTGATGCATGGTTCAGCAAAATGCTGGAAATAAAATGCCGGTTGGTTTATATGCCTGACGACACCCGGCGAATAGTTGATCAGCGGTATGCACCCGCGGATGCGATAACGTCCTTCGCTGATGCTTATCCTTTTTTGATCATCGGGCAGGCATCATTGGATGAATTGAATACCCGCCTGGCTGAACCCTTACCGATGAACCGGTTCAGGCCTAATATCGTTTTTGCAGGGGGACTGCCCTTTGAGGAAGATACGCTAAAGGATTTTACCATAGCCGGGATAAAATTTAGCGGTGTTAAATTGTGCGCTCGTTGCCCTATTACAACAATAAACCAGGATAACGGGATCAGAGGAAAAGAGCCGCTAAAAATGCTGGCCTCCTACCGGCGAAAAGACAATAAAGTACTCTTCGGCCAAAACCTTGTGCACGATGGCGAAGGCATTATTTCTGTTGGCGATAGCCTTGAAATTTTAAGCTTTAACGACGACGGGCGGTTCGTCGTAAATATTCAGGCCGAAAAGATTTGATAAATAGAGAAAACATTTGGTATTATTGTTTTTATTAGTTGACAGGGTTTCTTAAACAAGTGGTTGATTAAGTTAAAAAGCAATTCAAACTCAATCAACTCAATCCAACCCCATCAACTTAATCAACCAATTAAAAAATGCTATCAAAAAAAACCAAATATGCCATTAAGGCGCTTGTAATACTGGGGAAAAATAGGGATAAACCGCCGATGCAAATTCAAAAGATCGCGGAGGAGGAGCGGATCCCTAAAAAATTCCTCGAACAGATATTGCTGGACCTGCGCAACGCGGGCTACCTGTATAGCAAAAAAGGCGCGGGCGGCGGATATAGCCTGAATAAGGACCCTAAAGAGATCTTCTTAGTACATATTTTACGCATAACCGGCGGGCCGATAGCTATGGTGCCTTGTGCCAGCCTTAATTTCTTCCATAAATGCGAAGAATGCCAGCAGGAAACAACCTGCGGCATCCGCGATGTATTTATTAAAGTAAGGGACGAAACGCTAAAAATTCTTTCCGAAACAAGTATTGCTGATGTGATTGAACGGGAAGAAAGCCTGAGTTTGAATTTGTAAGTACCTGTCTTCATATTTACCAGGTCATTCACCAATTACCAATCTCCGTAAATTGTAATTCAAAGGTAAAAAACTGTTTTTTTTAATAAAATACTACCAAATCCGTATACTATCTATATCTTTGTGATTAAGTATATGAAAAAAGCGAATAATTATATTTTAAAAGCCATGATGTGTTGCTGCATGAATAGCATCAGGTAAGGGCTTTATATCTATAACCATAAAGAAATGTAAGCCTCTTTAGCCATAGCCGAAGGGGTTTTTTTATAACACAAAATTTAAACTGCGCGAATGCAAAGCTTCAGAACGGAACTTGAAAATCCAATAGTTGAAAAAGACATCATCGACCTCGAAAAAAAGATAAGGGCTTTTCGGGAAGGAAAGATCCATGATGAAAAATTCAGGAGCCTTCGCCTTGCACGGGGTGTTTACGGGCAAAGGCAGCCGGGTGTGCAAATGGTTCGCATTAAACTACCCTTTGGTAAAATTAGCTTTAAGCAATTATTAAAAATCGCCGATATTGCTGACGAATATGGCAGCGGTAACCTGCACTTAACTACCCGCCAGGATGTACAGATCCACTACGTAAGCCTCGACCGTACCCCACAGCTTTGGGCAGAATTGGAGCAGGATGACATTACCCTTCGCGAAGCCTGCGGCAATACTGTAAGAAATGTGACCTCCTCTCCCACTTCGGGCATTGATCCTAAAGAGCCATTTGATGTTTCGCCATATGCACAGGCAACATTTGAATATTTTTTGCGGAACCCAATTTGCCAGGAGATGGGCCGCAAGTTTAAAATATCTTTCTCATCCGCTGAAGATGATACCGCATTCTCCTATATTCACGATATCGGCGTTATCCCGAAGATCAACGATCAGGGCGAACGCGGCTTTAAAGTAGGACTAGCAGGTGGCTTGGGCGCTCAGCCTTTTATGGCCAGTATTGTAGAAGAGTTTTTACCCGAAGATCAGCTGATCCCTTATATCGAAGCTATCATCCGGGTATTCGACCGCCATGGCGAGCGCAATAACCGCAACAAAGCACGCTTAAAGTACCTGGTACAGAAAATTGGTCTGGCAGAAGTTTTGCAGGTTGCCGAAAACGAAAGAAAAGCGCTGAAAGTTAAAACATACACTATTAACAGGGATACTGTTCCTGCTCCCACTCCACCAGCCGCAATAGCTTTTGAAGAAGTGGCAATAACTAATCCTTTGCGTTATGAGCAATGGCTCATCACCAACGTATTTGAGCAAAAGCAAAAAGGGTTTTATGGCGTCTACGTAAAAGTTCCGGTGGGCGATATACCAACTGCTACTGCCCGTAAACTGGTTGATGCGATAAAACCTTATGTGGCCGATGAGATAAGGATCACACAGAACCAGGGTTTACTGCTAAAATATGTGCGCAAAGAGGCATTACCTGCATTGTACAACGCGTTAACCGAGCTGGATCTTTCGGCTCCGGGTTTCGATAGCCCTGCTGATGTAACTACCTGTCCGGGTACCGATACCTGCAACCTGGGGATCTCCAATAGTATGACATTGTCGCGCGTTTTGGAAGATTTGATCTATAACGAGTACGAAGATCTGATCTTTAACCGCGAAATAAAAATAAAGATCAGCGGCTGCATGAATTCCTGCGGGCAGCATGGGCTGGCACACATTGGCTTTCACGGCAGTTCGTTAAAATCCGGCACCCGGGTGTTACCATCGGTACAGGTTTTACTTGGCGGAGGAACAGTTGGCGACGGTATCGGCCGTGCCGCGGAAAAAATCATTAAAGTACCTGCCAAGCGTGCTACCCATGTTTTAAGGGCCGTATTGGATAATTATAAGGCCAATGCAGAACAGAATGAAACTTTTCATGCCTACTACGATCGCCAGGGTAAAGATTATTTTTACCAGCTGTTAAAACCTTTGGCTGATCTGAGCACCCTAACCGACGATGAATTTGTGGATTGGGGCCACCAGGAAACTTTTGCTACCGCGATAGGCGTTGGCGAATGCGCGGGAGTGGTGATCGATCTTGTCGCCACGTTATTGTATGAATCGGATGAAAAATTCGGTTGGGCCGATGAATCATTTGCCGATGGCAGGTGGGCTGATGCCATTTACCATGCTTACAATACTTTCATCAGTTCGGCAAAGGCCCTATTACTTGATAAAAACATCAACAGCAGCACACAAACCGGCATCATCCGCGAATTTGATACCCATTATGTAACTACCGGCGAGATTAGCCTTAATGGCAGCTTTAACGACCTGGTATTGCAGATCAATAAAAACGAACCGTCAGAAAGTTTCGCAGCAGCATATATTAAACAAGCGGCTGACTTTTTAGAAACTGTAAAAATAAAGAGAGAGGAATTGGTACAATCATGATCATTACAACCGAAAAAAATATTAAAGAACCACGTATAACCCTGTTAGGTGCAGGTCCGGGTGATCCGGACCTGATCACCTTAAAAGGGGTAAAAGCATTAAAAACAGCCGATGTCGTTTTGTACGATGCTTTAGTAAACGAGGAGTTACTGGAATTTGCACCTGAACATGCAGTAAAAGTTTATGTAGGCAAGCGCTCGGGCGACCATACCCATTCGCAGGAAGGCATAAACAAGCTGATGATCGACTATGCCATCAACTATGGCCATGTGGTACGCTTAAAAGGCGGTGATCCTTTTGTGTTTGGCCGCGGATTTGAAGAACTGGATTTTGCTGCACTATATAGCATCCCGGCGGTTGTAATTCCTGGTATCTCCAGCTCAATTGGTGTTCCGGGTTTGCAAAATATACCGGTTACACACCGCGGTTTAAGTGAAAGTTTTTGGGTAGTAACCGGCACTACCGCCAGTGGCAACATATCAAGCGACGTTTACGAAGCTGCTAAAACAAAGGCCACAGTTGTGGTGCTGATGGGCATCCATAAACTGGCTGAAATTGCGGAGATATTTAAAAAAGAAGGAAAGAATAAACTACCCGTGGCGGTTATCCAAAGTGGCACCACCAGTAATGAAAAAGTGGCGATAGGCGTTGTAGACACTATTGTGGAGGTAGTTGAGGAAAATAAGATCACTTCCCCGGCGCTGATCGTTTTTGGCGAAGTAGTTTCATTGCATCCTAAATTTCAACCGATCAGGGAATTTTATGACATCGTTGCCGCAGAATAATCAAACAAAAGCAGTTGAAAACGGGCAGCCGCAGGGCAACCCGTTATTCCCTGTTTTCTTGAAGCTTAACCAGTTGCATACCGTGCTGATCGGCGCCGGAAATATCGGGCTCGAAAAGCTGGGCGCAATCCTGCAAAATAGCCCGCAAGCCAAAGTAACAGTTATTGCTTTAACGATTATCCCCGCATTTGAGGCCCTCGCTGCTGAATATGAAGGCGTAAACATCATACAGAAATCGTTCAGCGACACCGATCTTGAAGATGCAGACATTGTTGTAGCAGCCACCAATAACCCGGAACTGAATGATTTTATTCGTCAGTCTGCCCGGCAGCGCAGGTTGCTGGTAAACATTGCAGATAAACCCGACCTGTGCGATTTTTATTTGGGGTCGATCGTACAAAAGGGCGACCTGAAGATAGCGATATCTACCAATGGCAAATCACCCACCATAGCCAAAAGGCTGAAAGAGGTTTTAAACGAAGCCCTGCCCGACGAACTGAATACAACCTTGCAGCAAATGAGCAAGCTGCGGGACACGCTGAGCGGCGACTTTGCCGGGAAAGTAAAAACATTAAACGAGATCACTTCGGTATTGGTAAGTGACCGGGAGCGAGGAGAGAATAACAGCCACGATTGATCTGCACAGACGATCGCGGTTTTTAATAAGATATTAGTTTTTAAAGATGATTGATATAGCAGAAGATCTGAAACACCAAATTACGGGGCTGGGGCCTGTTGAGGCGCTGAGCTTACTGGCCGATAAGTTTGAAGGGAAAATTATATTCTCGACAAGTTTTGGCTGGGAAGACCAGGTGATCACACACATGATATTTGACAATAACCTGCCTATAAAAGTTTTTACGCTTGAAACCGGCAGGCTATTTCCGGAGACCTACTATGTGTGGAATCGCACTATGGAAATATACGGGCAGCCCATACATGCCTATTACCCCCGGCAGGACCTGCTGGAGCAAATGGTGACCAAAAAAGGCCCTAACAGCTTTTATGAGTCGGTTGATAACCGTAAGGAATGCTGCAATATCCGCAAAGTTGAACCGTTAAAACGTGCGCTTGCGGGCAATGATATCTGGATAACGGGCATTCGCGCCGAACAATCGCCGGTGCGTGGTTCGCTGGAAGATATTGAGTGGGACGATCAAAATAAACTGGTAAAATTCCACCCTATATATCACTGGAGCATTGACGAAGTAAAGGCTTATATCAGGCTATACAACATCCCCTATAATACCCTGCATGATCGCGGTTTCCCCAGTATCGGCTGCGCCCCGTGTACCCGCGCTGTACAACCCAGCGAAGATTTCCGCGCCGGAAGATGGTGGTGGGAAGATCAATCCAAAAAAGAATGCGGGTTGCATGAGACTGTAGCTACGCATGAGGAAGCATTTAGAGCTTAGTTTTTTAGTCCGAAAGTCGGTAAAGTCCGAAAGATTGCAAGCATTTCCCGCAGATTTACGAAGTTTTGTAAACTTCGTAAATCTATAATGAACTAACCCAAGCGCTGTCTTATCGCCTCATACAAAATCACTCCTGTAGCCACCGAGACGTTCAACGATTCTATCTCCCCATACATGGGTATCTTAGCTAAATGATCAGCTATGCGGATCAGTTCATTGCGTACACCGTCCTCTTCAGACCCCATAATGATAGCAGTCGGTGCGGTATAGTCAGGTTTATAAATATCTTCTGTAGTTTTTTCGGTACAGCACACCAGTTGTAAGCCCGATTCCTGCAAAAATTTTACCGTTTGTACTAAGTTATCATGCCTGCAAACCGGGATCTTGTACAGGGCCCCGGCAGATGTCTTGATAGCATCGGGGTTGATCTGCGCCGAGCCTTTTGATGGGATCACAATAGCCTGCACCCCGGCGCACTCGGCTGTGCGGGCTATTGCGCCCATGTTGCGCACGTCGGTTATCGAATCTAATACCAATATCAAAGGCACCTGCCCATTTTCAAAGACCTGCGGAATAATATTTTCAATTTTCTCGTAAACTATCGGCGAAATAAAAGCGACCGCGCCCTGGTGATTTTTTGGCGTCAGACGATTCAGTTTTTCGATAGGAACCTGTTGGGCGGTAATGCCGTATTCGTGAATTAACTCCTTCAATTCGATCAACAACCCGCCACCCGCGCCTCTTTGCAGGTACAAAGCTTCTATTTCCTTGCCCGACCGGATGGCCTCGATAACTGCCCGGATTCCGAACACCATCTGATTATTTTCGCGAACAGGCCTGGAATTGTAATTCATTTTACTATATTTTAAAAAGCCAAAAGTAGCCATATTAATTGATTTAGCACTTATTGAACTGATGCGGTGTGCGGGTATCGTCCATTTAATTAACATTTCAAAACTTTATCCACACAGGTGTAAATACCTGGAATACAATATCAAATTTCCGCTGTTAACATAGTTTTCAACATTCGGTGTTAGCAAAGTATTTTTCTCAACAAATTTTGTTAACTTTCGGATAGTCAAAATTCACCATTATCCACTTTTGATAAAACACCCTGAAATGGGGTATGGATAAGTCTATCAATGGTACCAATCATTTTTGTATATTTTTGATGCGATGATTATTGAGAACGAAAACCAGTATAACAAGCCGAATTCTACCGACCGCAGAACCAGAGTAACCAACCCCACTCCTTTTAGTGGATTAGGGAAACTCCCCCCGCAGGCAATCGACCTTGAAGAAGCCGTTTTAGGCGCCCTGATGCTGGAGAAAGATGCACTTTCTTCGGTAATTGACATTTTAAAACCTGATGTGTTTTATAAAGACAACCATCAGAAGATCTTCCAGGCCATCCGAACGTTGTTTGAAAAATCGTCACCGGTAGATATCCTTACCGTTACGGCGCAATTGCGTTCGCAGGGCGAGCTTGAAATGATCGGCGGGGCATACTATATCACCGAGCCCACCAATCGTGTGGCATCGGCTGCCAATATCGAATTTCACTCGCGTATCATCATTCAAAAATTCATTCAGCGCGAATTGATCAGGATCGCAACTGACGTTATCCAAAGCGCTTATGAAGATACTACTGACGTGCTTGACTTGCTGGACAAGGCCGAAAAAAACCTTTTCGAGATCGCCCAAAATAACCTGAGACGTGATTCGCGTAAGATGGATGACCTGATGCACGAAGCATTAAAGGAAATTGAAGCCCTGAAAGACAAAAAAGATGGGCTAACAGGCGTTGCCTCCGGCTTCACTGATCTTGACCGTATGACCTCGGGCTGGCAAAAATCCGACCTGGTAATTATTGCTGCCCCGCCCTGCGATGGGTAAAACAGCTTTCGTTTTAAGTTGTGCGCGCAATGCCGCAGTTGATTTTAATAAACCGGTGGTAGTGTTTTCGCTCGAAATGTCCTCTGTTCAGTTGGTTAACCGTCTGATATCCGGCGAAACAATGATAGAACAGGAAAAGATCCGTAAAGGCAACCTGGAAGAATGGGAATGGGCGCAGATCCACTCCAAGATCGGCAGGCTGGAACAAGCGCCGCTGATTATTGACGACACCCCGGCACTGAATATTTTTGAATTCAGGGCAAAATGCCGCCGCTTAAAATCGCAGCACGATATACAGTTAATTGTAATTGACTACCTGCAGCTGATGCAGGGCAAAGGCGCCGATGGAAAAGGCGGCGGTAATCGTGAACAGGAAATTGGCAGTATATCGCGGGCGCTGAAATCTGTAGCTAAAGAATTAAATGTACCCGTAATTGCCCTGTCGCAATTAAGCCGTGCGGTTGAAAGCCGTCCCGGTGGTTCAAAAAGGCCGATGCTTTCAGATTTACGTGAGTCCGGTTCAATTGAACAGGATGCGGATATGGTGCTGTTCCTTTACCGCCCTGAATATTACGGCCTGGAAGTGGATGAGGACAATATGCCAACCGCCGGTGTCGGCGAGGTTATTATTGCCAAGCACCGTAACGGCGAAACCGGCCGCGTTCGATTGAAATTCGTAGGCAAATACGTTAAATTCACCGACCTTGATACCGGCATGGATGGTTCCTTTACACCGGGTAGCAATAATGCGTTCGCGGCGTTAGGGCCGTCGACTGATTTTGATAAACCAAGCAACTTTATTATACGGCCATCAAGGATGGATGATATGGATGATGAGCAGCCGTTTTAGCCAAGCCCCTAAGGGGGGAGTTTATATTTAATATTGAACAACGAATACTGAATATCGAATAATGAAATGAAAGATCGAAATTGGACATTCGAAATTCATTATTCGATATTAACTTGCTGATTATTATTCGTGGTAAGATAGTTTTGCGGGCATGCTCATTTCTGCCCCCCTTTAGGGGCTTGGGGACTAAAATATCAGCCCCAGCGCAATCCCGATAATGATGACGAAGGGCGCTTTTATCTTCGTAAAATTCAATAGCAAAAAAGTACCCGCCATTATTACATAAGCCAGCCAGTTTAGGCCGAATGGTTTGGTGAGCAGGATTAAAGCCGTCGCCATAAAACCAACGGCTACAGCGTTGATACCGCTTAGTGAGTTGCGAATCCGGGTGATCTTCTTCAGGTCGTCCCAAAATGGAACGAAAAATAGTATCAGTATCAATCCGGGCATATTTAAGCCGATCACCGCCACCAGGCTGCCTACCACCTGCCCTATTATTCCCGAGCCTTTATTGCCCATGGTCATGCCGCCTAAAAATGACGAGAATGAAAATGTTGGCCCGGGTAAAACCTGTTGCAAGGCATAGCCTGACAGAAATTCTGATTGGCTGAGATAGTGCTTGGCCTGAACAAACTCTGTGTACATCAATGGCACCAGCACTTGCCCGCCGCCAAAAACCATGATGCCGTTGCGGTAAAAGTTTTCAAATAAACGTATAGGTAAACTCAATGCCGACGTTTGCTTTACTACCGCACCCAGGGCGGCAAAAAAAAGCAGTATGCCGATAAAATAAGCCACCTTATTGGGATTTACATTGGCAAATAACTTAACCCGTAATTCGCTTTCCTGCGGAGGGGTCTCTAATGCCGAAGAAACAATACCCCCCAACAATATCAGTATCGGGAATGCGTATGCATTTTGAAGAATAAGCGTAACGATCAGAGAGCCTATGGCCAGCATGGTACTGGTTCGGCTTTTTAAAAATTTATGGGCAAAGGTGTAGGTGGCATAAGCTACAATGCCTACCGCTACCGGCTGTACAAAGCGTAACACCTCGGTAAATTTGGCCTGGCCGGCAAACATTTTATAGCTAATGGCCGCTATACACATAATGGCCGCAGAAGGCAAGATCCATATTAAAAAAGTAATAATAGCCAGGCGCAACCCTCCTACTTTCCAGGCAATGCCTACCAGCGTTTGGGTTGAGGCCGGGCCGGGTAGTAATTGGGCAAGGGCGTTCAACTCTATCAGCTCCTCCTCGGTAATATAACGCCGCCTTTCTGAAAATTCGCGTAGCAAAACAGCAATATGCGCCTGTGGCCCTCCAAAAGCCGTAAACGTATATAGTATTACATCACGAATAAATAGCAGCTGGCGTTTCTTCATATTGTCGGGTCCATGGTCGATAGACCATAGTCCATGGTTTTGTTTATCTTTATTTTTTCTAACTATGGTCTATCGTCCATGGACTATGGACTATAAATCCTCGTCCACCAATTCATTATAAACCGTTTGCAATTCCGAAAATGCATGGTTGTCGCGCTTTTCGCGGGTTATTTTGATGCCGGTTTCGTAGGTGCTTATTGCTTCCTGCTTGCGGTTTAGCGCTTCGTAAAGTTTCCCCAAATGGTAATAAGTCCCGCTATAATCCGGGTGATTATTGATGAGATCCTCGTAGTAAAAGAGCGCCTTATCCGTTTGATTGAGTCTTAAATACTCCGTAGCCAGCGCATATTTTAAAAACGGGTCGTTGGGTTCGTTCTTAATAAAATCAAGCAGCTTCTCTAATCTGTTTACCTGCATTTTAAACTCTATGTTTTTTAACTAAATTTGCACCAGGCTATTTGTATTTCGAATACATTCCGGCCCGCCATACTTTTATAAATACACCACCATGAAGATACTTGTTTGCATAAGTAATGTCCCTGATACCACGACAAAAATAACTTTTAGCGACAATAACACCCAATTTAATACTGCCGGCGTGCAATTTATATTGAATCCATACGACGAGATAGCGCTGGCAAGGGCAATTGAGCTGACAGACGGTGGTAATGGGTCGGTTACGGCGATAAATGTGGGCGAAGTAAGTACAGAGCCCACTATCCGCAAAGCGTTGGCAATTGGCGCAACAGACGCCGTACGCGTTAATGCCAAAGCACACGATGCCTGGTTTGTGGCCTACCAAATTGCCCAGTACATCAAAGCCAACCCTTTCGACCTGGTATTAACCGGCCGCGAATCAATTGATTATAATGGCTCCAAAGTTGCAGCGATGATCGGCGAATTGCTGGACCTGCCATCTGTGTCCATCATCAAAAAATTAGATATCGAAGGGAACAATGTCACCGTCGAGCGTGAAATTGAAGGTGGGAAAGAAATACTGACCATTCCCCTGCCGATTGTTGCAGGTACAGCTGAAGGTGTTGCCGAACCTAAAATACCCAATATGCGTGGCATTATGTCTGCAAGGACAAAGCCATTGATCGTTATTGAACCTGTTGAAGTAAAAAACTTATCCGAAGTGATCAGTTACGAAACACCGGCACCGCGGGGACAGGTAAAACTGGTTCCGGCAGATGATGTTGCCAAACTGGTTGGATTATTGCATGAAGAAGCACGGGTGATTTAATAAAATAAATAATACATTCTTATCTTATATATATGCCGGTTTTAGTTTATACCGAAAATGCCGAGGGGAAATTCAAAAAGTCAACGTTTGAAACGGTTTCGTACGCCAGAGCCATCGCCGACCAGAATAAGACCACGCTTAAAGCTATTTCCATTGGGAATGTATCTGCCGGCGATTTGGCCTTGTTGGGGAAATACGGCGCCAAAAAAGTGCTCAATGTTTCTACGGCGAAGCTAAAGAACTTTGTGAACCAGGCGTACGCCTCGGTAATTGCCGAAGCGGCAAAAAAAGTTGGGGCTGATATTGTTGTATTGTCCAATTCATTCTCGGGCCGTGGACTAGCGCCGCGTATAGGCGTTAAGCTGGAAGCCGGCGTAGCAGATGGTGTCGTAGCCCTGCCCGAACAGTCGGGCGATAAATTCATCATAAAAAAGACCGCATTTTCAGGCAAGGCATTTGCTTTGGTTGAATTAACGTCGGCCAATAAAGTGATCTCCCTTATTCCGAACTCCTATAAAGTTGTTGAAACTGCTGCTGCCGGTACCGTTGAAGATTTTGAGCCCGAAATAAAAGCATCCGACCTTACCAGTGTTATTAAAGAGATCGTCCGTTCAACTGATAAAGTTTCTTTACCTGATGCGGATATCGTTGTTTCGGGCGGACGCGGCCTTAAGGGCCCCGAAAATTGGGGAATGATAGAAGAACTTGCGGACTTACTTGGCGCTGCCCTGGCCTGCTCAAAACCGGTGTCCGATTCCGGCTGGCGGCCGCATAGCGAACATGTTGGACAAACAGGGATTGCAGTCAGTCCAAATTTGTATATTGCAATTGGAATTTCGGGCGCTATACAGCACCTGGCAGGTGTAAGTTCTTCCAAAGTTATTGTTGTGATCAATAAAGATGCTGAGGCCCCGTTTTTTAAGGTGGCTGATTATGGCATAGTTGGCGATGCGTTTGATATAGTGCCCAAATTAATTGCGGCGATAAAAGAATATAAGGCTTCAGCATAAAAAGGAATACGTTGTGATGGGTAATGACATGAAAAAAATAAAACTGGATATTGTGGGCTTATCATACAGCCAGACACAATCCGGTGCCTATGCTTTGGTTTTAGGCGAGATCAGCGGACGCAGGCGGCTCCCTATCATTATCGGTAGTTTTGAGGCCCAGGCTATCGCTATTGAAATTGAAAAGATGACGCCCAGCAGGCCGCTCACGCACGATCTGTTTAAGAGTTTTGCCAAGGCTTACCATATCACCGTACAGGAAATTATTATTTACAACCTGGTTGACGGTATTTTCTACTCAAAACTCATTTGCTCTGATGGTAAAAAGGTGGTCGAAATAGACGCCCGCACGTCCGATGCTATTGCAGTTGCGGTAAGGTTCGACTGTCCTATTTATACCTATGAATTTATCCTTTCAACTGCCGGTATTGTAATTGAAGGAAACGACTTTGTTTACCTCGAAAACATTAACGAAACACCCGAAGAAAAAGTAACCGCCGGCCCTACCGGCAACTATAACTCGTTAAGCACCGATGAGCTAAAAACCAGGCTCCAGGAAGCGCTTTCCGAAGAATCATACGAGAAAGCAGCTAAGATCCGCGACGAGCTGAATCGCAGGAAATCAAGTTGATTAGTGATTAGTTGATTGGAGATTAGGAAAAGTCTTTAAAGCTCATATGTCGGGTAACTAATCTCCAATTCAATTTTTTTCACTATTTTCCCCTCGTAAATTAACACTGATCGTCATTTAATCAAATTGGCCCTGTATGACCATTAAGTTTCGCTTAATACTGATGAATTTTATGCAATTCTTTATATGGGGGGCCTGGTTGCTTACCATTGCGCATTATTGGTTCGGTAATAAATTGGGGACGGCCACACAATTCTCTGCAATTTTCTCCACCATGGGCATCTCGGCTATCTTTATGCCGGCCCTAGCCGGAATACTAGTTGATAGGGTAATTAATGCTGAAAAGTTATATGGCATATTGCACATTTTGGGAGCCATCGCATTGTTCTGCCTACCGCTTGTGAAAGATCCTACGATTTTCTTTTGGGTAATGTTATTGAATATGATATTTTACATGCCTACCTTGTCTCTTTCGATAACCGTTGCTTATAGCGCACTCAAGAACAATAATGAAGATGTAATCACCGCATTTCCTCCAATGCGAACAATTGGAACTGTTGGCTTTATAGCCGCGTTGTGGACAGTCAGTCTGACAGGCAACGAATCGTCTGCTAATCAATTCTATATTGCTTCGGCGGTGGCTTTATCACTTGGGATATATGCGTTTACACTTCCGAAATGCCCCCCGCTATCTCGTAACGCACCGAAAAAAACATTTGTCGATTCACTTGGTCTTAATGCTTTCACACTATTCAAAAACCCGAGATTTGCCATTTTTTTTATCTTTTCGATGTTATTAGGAGCCGCACTTCAGCTAACCAATGCCTATGGTGACGTCTTTATCGGGGATTTCAGAACAGTGAAAATATATCAAGGTACCATAGCCGTTAAATATCCAGCGATAATCATGTCGATTTCACAGGTATCGGAAACGCTTTTTATTCTGGCGATCCCTTTCTTTCTAAAAAAATTCGGCATCAAATACGTGATGTTGATCAGTATGCTGGCCTGGGTATTGCGCTTTGGCTTATTTGCTTATGGAAACCCGGCAGGTGGTTTGTGGATGCTTGTTTTGTCGTGCATCGTATATGGTATGGCGTTTGATTTTTTCAATATTTCGGGATCGCTCTTTGTGGAAACCAACACCCCGCCCGAAATACGGGGCAGCGCGCAAGGATTATTTATGATGATGGTAAATGGCTTTGGGGCATTCCTGGGAAGTATTATAAGTGGTTTCCTTATTGATGAATTTTTTACTTATGCCGATCACAGCAAAAATTGGCACGGAATATGGCTTAGTTTTGCAGCCTACGCATTAGTGATCGCCGTGATATTTCCACTCGTTTTTAGAAATAAACGAGATGCGGAACCTCAGCGATTGGCCGATTTAGCCTAAATTACGATGTTTTAATTGCCTTACATTATTGCGAAGTTTTACTAAAAATGAAAAAACATTACCGGCACGAAAATAATTGCCTCAACTGCGGCACTACGCTTGAAGGTAAATACTGCCACAACTGCGGGCAGCCAAACCTGGAGATAAAGGAAAGTTTCGGCCACATGATGAACCACGCCATCAGCGATTATTTTCATTTCGACCACCAGTTTTTTCATACACTTAAACCGCTGTTTTTTAAACCCGGGTATCTGACCAACGAATATATGGGCGGCCGCCGCGCACAATACCTGCACCCGGTTAAAATGTATATTTTTATCAGCCTGGTTTACTTTTTATTGTTCTTTCAGCAAAAAAGCAGCGGCCCTGTTAAGTTTACCTACAAGGAAATGACACCAACTGAACTTGCTGCGGCGATAAAAGGGGTTAATGAAAGCAAATACATTCCCGACCAGGCAAAAAAGGAAGCGATAAACGACCTGTATAAGGGCAATGGTTACATCCTTGTAAATAACCACCCCGTAAAAGATACTTCGAAGAAAGAAAAAGAACGGGTTAAAGAAGAAACTGCAAACCCGCATTTGGTTAGCCCCAGCACTGCCGATACCAGTTATGCCCAGTATATGGCCGATCAAAACAAACTACCGGATGCAAAACGCGATGGCTGGTTTGAACACTATTACAACAAAAAAGCTTTTGCCATAAACAAGCAAAAAATAAATATACGGGAGGTAGTGGAAGAAAGCATCCAGCATAATTTTCCAAAAATGATGTTTGTGCTTTTGCCATTATTTGCGTTGATCCTCTCGATCACGTTTTATAAAAGCAACAAGTTTTATGTGGAGCATCTCATCTACTCCTTCCATCTGCATTGCTTTATATTCCTGTTCCTGACAGTCTTGATGATCTTAAAGTTTGTGATTCCGGTAAGTTGGGATACACTTGTCGGCTGGCTGGAGTTTGCTGCCAGTGTAACAATCATCTTTTACATCTACAAATCACTGCGGGCAGTTTATCACCGAAGCCGTTGGCGAACTATTACCAAAATGATTGGCATGTCTATCACCTATTCAATAGCCTTCTTTGTTTGCTTCATGATTTTGCTTGCTGTTACTGTTTTAACCGCAGTATAAAAAACGCCGGATAAAATATTACCCGGCGCTATTTAAACAACTAACTAAACCCGCGAAATTTAAAAAGCCGTTAAAGCTACGGTTGGTTTACCGGTCGGATCAAACGCTCCTGAGCCGTATCCCTGCCAGTTATTGTAGGCTTCCGGTTCCCAGTAAAATACACCCAGTCCGTTTCCGCCGGATACCGATTTTACTTTGGTGATCAGGTCGCTCAAAAACGATTTGCAGGTTGTAGCGGCCGATTCGCTCATCCCGGCTTCGCATATCATTACCTGTTTGCCATAACGCGAAACCATATCGTTCATATTGGTAAGGCACTGGCTATCTAAAGACGACCAATTACTGGTTGTTGGGTATAGCGACATGCCGACAACATCGTATTTGGCGCCATAAGTTTTAAGCCCGTCAAACATCCATCTAAATACGGTGTTATCATAACCGTTTGCTAAATGAACGATCACTTTTGCTGATGGAAATACTGCTTTCACCGCGTTATAACCGGCCGTTATCATATTTGCAAAATTTTTAAAGTCGGTTGACGATAACGAAGCCTTCCCATCATTCCATAACATACCATTGCTTGTTTCGTTACCAACCTGCACCCATAGCGGTGTTACACCATTTGATTTTAATGTATTTAGCGTACTTGTAGTATAAGTATTCACTTCGCTGATCAAAGCGCTGGTGCTCAGGCTCGTCCAGGCTGCCGGTTTATTTTGATCGCCGGGGTCGGCCCAGGTATCGCTGTAATGAAAATCGATCATCACGCTCAAACCTGCGTTTTTAGCGCGAACAGCTTTTGCCACCAGGTCAGATGTATTGCACCAGCCGCCTGACGGGTTTACCCAGGCGCGTAACCTGATAGCGTTAATGCCGAGGCTTTTTAAAATGGTAAAAAGGTCCTGTTGCGTGCCGCTGCTGTTGTAAAATTTAAGGCCCGATGATTCCATCTGCGTTACCCAGCTTACGTCCGAGCCGTTGGCAAATGTGGCACTGGCATCGGGCACGAAGCCGCTGCTGATCTTCGTGGCCGGATTGCCGGCGCTAGTTGCAGGTTTAACATTGCTGTTCTTACAGCTAAAATTCAGGCACAACAATAGCGCCGTAGAAAGAGTCATGATCTTTTTCATAATTTTTGTTTTGGTTTTTATTGGTTTATATATGGTTTATTCGGTTTAGTGCTAAGGTGGTTTAATTTTTATTTATGTCAAATTTACATTTATTTTAGACGGCATAAAAAATGCCTGCCGCAGCAAGCATTATACATATTTCTTAATTCCCGAAGGCATCCAACGCAGCGGTTGGTTTGCCATTGGCGTCAAATGCGCCAAGGCCATAACTTTGCCAATTGTAAGCCTCAGGCTCCCAGTAAAATACGCCTAAGCCATTACTATTCGATACTGAGTTTACTTTGGTGATAAGATCGGTTAAAAAGGCCCTGCTGTCGGAAGGGTCCGACGCATCCATGCCTACCTCAACTACCATGCAAGGTGTTGAATAACGCGATACCATATCGTTGATATTCGACAGGCATTGGGCATCAAGCGTAGTATAATTGGTTGTCGACGGATAAAGCGACATGCCGATAATATCCCAATGTGCACCATTAGCTTTTAATCCATCAAACATATAGCGAAACAGGTTATTGTCGAAGCCGTTTGAAATATGGACGATCACTTTGGTGGTGGTGCTAACCGCCTTTACGGCTTGGTAACCAATTTCAACCAACGCAGCAAAGTTAGCCATATGGGTTGATGCACGGCCATCTTCCCAAAGCATGCCATCGTTGGTTTCGTTACCAACCTGCACCCAATCAGGGGTAATGCCATTGCTTTTTAACGTATTCATTACGCTTGTGGTATAAGTACCGAGTGTAGTAACCAATGTAGGGAAATCCAGTGCGGTCCAGGCAGCAGGTTTGGCTTGATGGCCCGGATCGGCCCAGGTATCGCTGTAATGAAAATCGATCAGGATTTTCATCCCGGCACTTTTTGCGCGAACAGCCTTCGCCACAAGGTCGGCGGTATTGCACCAGCCATCCGTTGGGTTAACCCATGCCCTCAACCGGATGGAATTAAAACCAAGGCTTTTCATTAATACGAAAAGATCCTGCTGGGTGCCAGCAGCATTATAAAACTTATAGCCCGATGATTCCATTTGCGTTACCCAGCTCACATCCGCCCCTTTGGCAAAGCTGGTTACCACAACGGGCGGTACATATTTTGGCGGAATAGGCACAGGCGTGGGCGAGCCGCCTTTATTTGAACAGGAAATAGTAGAAAGTAAAAATATAAGGCAATAAACCGACAGCACATTTTTCATAGCAGAAATTTATAATTGGCAAAACCCGTTGGGCTTTAACAAATATAAAAAGCATTATTGAAAAATAAAATGTTTATTTGACATTTTTTATTTAGGCGTGATATTGCTTGTCATTTCCGCCCGTCGCGATTATCATCCGGAAGATTTGTTGGAATGTTGTAAGGTTGAAATGTTGTAAAGTTATGTTTTTGGGCAGCTTTTGTAAATAAATCCCGTTAGGCGATGGCTATACCTATAGCTGTTTTGATTAGAAAAACAATTGAGCCAAAACAATCAGAAGATAACACGCTGAAAAACAACCTTCCAACATTAAAACTTTGCAACATTACAACGCCGAAGGCTTTTTTAACAATTTATTAACCAAAAACAAACCTTTTTCTATCTTTGCGCCGGGGTAAGTCTTTTACGGCCAGCTCCTCTTGAACTCCCCCAGGGTGGGAACGCAGCAAGGGTAGAGAGTTGAGCGGCGCGATAAAAGTAGCTTACCCTTTTTTATTTTCCTCGATTTTTTTGTATTCTTTTGAACAACAAAAGGTTTTAGGACAATTACTTCTTTCGGGTTCTGCCTCTCGTATTTTAAAACTCGACTTGCTGATAAGCTTCTTTTATAAGAATTAATATCCTCTCAATAATGCCTATCATTTCAATGCACCGTCGTTTTTATGTTTATATTTAAAGCGTAATCCCCAAGCTATTTATGGTAAAGAGTCTTTTTTTCTATTTGTTAGTTTTTTCGTTGTTGATCGCTTGTAAACAAACGTCAAAAAACAAATCCACGAAAAGCCGAGAGGTTAACGTTAAAAAAAACGATCAAACTTATAGCAATCCACTATTTAAGAAGTACACCGCATTTCTTGCTAAACTTGACCCTTCAGATATAGAAAGCTCAACCGTCGCGGCGAACAAATTTCTGGAACTTTTTAAGCATCAAAGCCAATTCGTTTGTGATACTGCGTTTATGCTTTTTGACAGCTATTATGGAAAATTGTCTAATACTATTGAAGATTTGCCTTCAAAAGACACAACTATTAAATACGATTCATTATTAACTGATTCTAAAAACCAACAAACACTTTCCGGCAGGTTGCAACTGGTCACGAGAAAACTTGACCAAAATGGCTTTATGGTTTATATGAGCGAAGGCGATGATTATATTGGACCAAACCTTGATTTTGTTGCCAAATGGTTTTATGACCAGGTTTCGCCAGCGATGAAGGAGTATCTGATTCAACTAAACATTGAGAATAAACAAAGACTTACTGATGACGCGGCCTTGATTATCGGGCCAGATCAATTGGCAGAAAGAACCATTTGGTGGGAAAGGTTTTCTTCTAAAAATCCAAACATCATTATTTCAGCATCCTCCAGGAACAATTGGATCAGTTATTTATCAATACTATTTGAAGGAATGGATAATTCCCCCATATTAGATTATGGCTCTCAAAACATAAACCAGTATTTCAAATCAGCTTACAATCATTTGCAAAGCAAATTTCCCGATAGTAAAACGAATAAACTTGTCAGTCCATATTTCAATTCATTAGTAAGGAAAGACTCTATTAATGCTAAGGACCTTATTTTAAAATATCGCAAAGACGGATTTATTCAAAATTGACCGTTATACTAAGCATCAAATTTCTCCAACTGTTTCAGCAGTGTTTCAAAATCCTTCGGATAAGGCGCATGGATGGTTATCGGTTCGCCATTCATCAATTTAAAGGTTACTTCGTAAGCATGCAGGGCAAAGCGTTTCATAATGGGTTGCTCTTCCTGGTCCTTGCCTAAATGGTATTTGCGTTTGATCTTTGAAAGAAAAACCGGCAGGCCTTTGTACATTTCGTCTCCGGCGATAGAGGCACGTTGCGTTGCCAGGTGAATCCGGATCTGGTGCATGCGGCCTGTTACCGGGCGGCAGTCCACGAGGGTATAATGTTTAAAGTATTTTAATGACTTAAACCAGGTTTCGGCCCGTTTACCATCGTTGCGGCTGATGGTGACGTTTCCTTTGCCCACATTTAATATTGGGAGATCAACCAACAGGTCCTCAAAAACATGGGTACCATCAATAATGGCGTGGTATACCTTTTTAACCTGTCGTTTTTCAAACTGCATGGACACCGTACGGTATGCTTCGGGATTTTTGGCTATGATCAGCGCTCCTGAGGTCTCTTTGTCCAGGCGGTGACAGATCTGCGCGTCATCCGAGTAAGCTTTCGCCAGCCGCAGCATATTGATCTCGCCGCCTTCGCGTTCATCCAGTGAACTGATGAACGGCGGCTTGTTTACCACGATGATATCATCATCTTCAAACAAAATCATGTCGGCAAATTTTGGAAACTTCATAGCCGGCAAAAATACGGTTATTAAAATAGATACAATAGCCGTGGGGTATTTTTTCAAAATGTATTAAAATATGACCAAAATAATATACGAATTAATGGGCGCAGATCCCATAAAAGTTAGTATTCATGGGTAGTTAATCGTATTCTGCCCGGTGGAATGGAATTTGTTAAACAAGAGAAATAATAATTTCATCTAACCAAAAAAACATAAAATGAGCACAAATTCAACCAAACCTGAAGAAAAGGGATTTTTCGAAAAGGTAAAAGAAACCATTGAAGAACTTTGGGACGGAACCAAAGACAAAGCCGAAGATATTAAAGATACTGCCGTAGATACTTACGACCATTTAAAAGATAAAGTGGTTGCTAAAAAACCGGCCGCGGTAAAAAAAGCCACTGCCGTTAAGAAAACCGCTACCGCTAAAGTTGGATCCGCTGTTGCAAAAGCAAAAACAGCCGCTGCCGGCGTAAAAGCCAAAGCCGAAACAAAGGCTAAAGAAGTTACAGCCAAAGCCAAAAAGGAAGTTGCCGATGTTAAAGCGAAAGCCAGCGACAAAGCAAAAACAATAAGTGCAAAAGCTAAAGACGAAACCGCAAAAGCTAAAAAGGCCGCCGCACCAACAGTTGCTAAAGCAAAATCGGCTGCTAAAAAAACAGTAGCCTCACACTAATTTATCCGACACTACCTAATAAAAAAGCGGTCCGTATTAAACAGGACCGCTTTTTTTATTCGTTGTAAGGATGGAACTATCCGTCGAACTTATACCCTACCCCTTTTACGGTTGCAACCACATCGTCGCCCAGCTTTTCGCGCAATTTGCGGATATGCACGTCGATAGTACGGTTGGTTACCACTACGGAGTCTTCCCAAATATTTTTCAATATTACCTCGCGGGTGTAAACTTTGCCGGGTTTTGAGGCCAGCAGGTATAGCAATTCAAATTCTTTTTTTGCCAATACTACTTTAACCCCGCGTTTATAAACCAGGTATGCCTCACGGTCGATTACCAGGTCTCCAATTTCCAGCTTATTTTCGGTGACATCTTCAGCGGGTGCGTTGCGGCGTAAAATGGCGTTAATACGGCTCACCAATGCACGTGGCTTTATCGGTTTGGCAATATAGTCGTCGGCACCAACGTTAAACCCGGCAATTTCGGAGTATTCCTCGCTGCGGGCGGTTAAAAAAACCATAAAGGTATTCTTAAACTCTGGCATAGTGCGCATAATGCGGCAAGCTTCGATGCCGTCCATTTTAGGCATCATAATGTCAAGAACGATCAGGTCGGGTAGCGACCGTTTGGCTTCGGCAACGGCTTCCTGCCCGTTGCGGGCCAAAAATACCTGGTAGCCTTCTTTCTTTAAATTATACTCTATCAGCTCCAGGATATCGGGCTCGTCATCAACAATAAGGATCTTTTGTTTTGTCGCGTTACTCATGAAGGTTGAATTTTTGCGTAAAAGTAGGCGCGCAAAAGAACAATAAGGTAAAGTTAATATTAAGAAATTGTTAAATGTTACTTTATTTTAACGAATTATTGAGGTTTATGAAACGTTCTGTTTAAAAATTCTTCAAGATCGGGTCCTGTAACGTTTTTTGCAATGATAACTCCCTGCGGATCGATAATGAAGTTTGATGGGATTTGGTAGATATGAAACAGTTGTTCCGTTGGGCCATTAAAGTATTTCAAATCAGATGCATGGCTCCATGATAAATTATCGTGTGTGATGGCCTCCTGCCATTTTGGTTTATCTGTATCCAGCGATATCCCTAAAATATTCAACCCCAGCGGATGGTATATCGCATACTGTTTAACCACATTCGGATTTTCGGCCCGGCAGGGGCCGCACCACGATGCCCAAAAATCAAGCATTACATATTTGCCTTTATAGTCCGATAATTTTACCGGCTTACCATCCAGGCCGCCGATGGTAAAATCGGGCGCTTTGTGGCCAACCGAGATCGGTTTTACCGCCATTTTGCTTTCGATGAATTTTTTTACGCTCGGATTTCCGTTAAAATCAGCGTCTTTTATGGAATCGGCATAAGCTACCAGTTGCGATTCATATTTGATAGAATCAAGCGATGTAGCGGCGTAAAAACCAGCCAGCGACCGCTTGTTTGCATTCACAAACTTAAGAATGGCTGCACTGCCTTCTTCAAAGTTCTTCATGAACATTGGCTTGTATATTTTCATCAGCGAATCTTCGGCGCCTTTACCCAACGACTCCACCTTTGATTCATACTCCCCTACAATCTTATTGGTCTTATCAACGTAAACATTGCTGGTCTTGTTAAATTCCTTTAGCTTTTCCGACTCATCCGAACCGGAAATGGTGTAACTATGGGTATTATCAGTTAAACTGGTGCTAAAATCTATCTTTTCGCCGTTTTGCGCAATAAAGTCGAATACACTACCCCCTACGCGCAACCGGAAAACGTTAGGATAGGCCGTATTGTGTTTAAACGAAAATGTGTTTTGATCACTTAAATTAGTGGAGTCGATCACCGAGATCCCGGCAGTATCCTGTTGGATCAAAAAGATCTTTTTTAAACTTCCGGGGTTATTTATGGTACCCGAAACAGTAAATGCGTTTTTATCCTTGCATGAAAACAAGGTTACGGCTAACAAAATAATGGAGCAATAATATATAATATTTTTTTTCATCTTCTTTAGTTACGAAGTTTAGTTATCAGAGGATACAAAGGTTGGCAAAAATAGTAAAGTTTTATTTAGACTTCGTCGAACCTGAGTCAACTAATCTCTACTTCGCTTCCAATTCCTTTATTAATAACTGGTTTGTGGCCTGCGGATCGATCTTGCCTTTCGAGCTTTTCATGATCTCGCCCATAAACAAGCCTAAAACTCCTTTTTTGCCGTTTTGATATTCGATCACTTTGTCCGGGTATTTGGCAAGGGCGGCCTTTATAAACCCGCTTACATCTATTTTATCCGGATTGATCAGCAAATTTAATTGTAAGGCCAGTTCTTCGGCGTTTATACCGCTTTCTTTCAGCATTGCCGGGAAAAGCTTTTGGGTTGCCAGTGAGTAATTGATCTTTCCTGAGTCGATCAGTTTGATCATTTCTGCCAAACCTTTTGGTTTGATCGCAAAATCGCAAATTGACTTACCCGTTTCATTGATGTATGATTTAACCGGGCCCATCAGCCAGTTTACGGCGGCTTTATAATTTTCTGTACATTTTATCAACTCCTCAAAGTACAACACCACTTCCTTATCGGCTGTAATTACACCTGCATCATAATCCGAAAGGCCCAATTGGGTAATGTATTTATTAAACAACTCGTTAGGCAGGGCTGGCATGCCCGAGCGAATTTTCTCCAGGTAATCCCTGGTTAAAACCAGTGGCGTAAGGTCGGGTTCCGGAAAATAACGGTAATCATTCGCCATTTCCTTTGACCGTAGAACCGATGTTTCGCCAGTATCTGCATTAAAATTGAGGGTATTTTGGTCGATATATTCGCCGTTTTCAACCAGGTTAACCTGGCGCTCAAACTCGTGCTCGATAGCGCGCTGCACATTACGGATCGAGTTAAGGTTTTTTACCTCGCAACGGTTATTATAGGTGGTTTCACCTTTAAGCCTTACCGATATGTTGGCATCACAGCGCATACTGCCTTCTTCCATATTACCGTCGCAAATATCCAGGTAGCGTACCAGCTTGCGTATTTCAGTTAAAAACTGACCGGCTTCTTCGGCGCTCCGCATATCAGGCTCGCTCACTAATTCTATCAGCGGCACCCCTGCCCTGTTCAGGTCAATCATCGAATCGGCATGGTGCTGATCGTGCATGCTTTTGCCGGCATCTTCTTCCATGTGGATATGATGGATGGCGATATTTTTCGATATACCGCCCGTTAAACGCACCGGCACAAAACCACCGATACAAACCGGGAAATGATCCTGGGTGATCTGATAGCCTTTTGGCAGATCGGCATAAAAATAATTTTTACGGGCAAACGTATTGTGCAGGTTGATATTGCAGTTACAGGCCAGGCCCATTTTCACCGCATATTCCACCATTTTTTTATTGATGCGCGGCAAAGTACCCGGGTGGCCCAGTGAAACCGGGCTGATATGTTCATTAGGATCGCCGCCAAATGCCGCCGAATCACTGGAAAAGGATTTACTTAAAGTGGATAATTGAACGTGTACCTCTAAACCAACAACCAGTTCATATTTGTCACTTATCCCGTCTGCAATACTTGTCATAAATAATATTCAGCTAATCAAATAGCGTTTTTTGCAGGCCAAATATAAAGTTATTAGTTATTATATCGGCAGATATTTATTCACTTATCAACTTGCAGGAAAATAAAAAAACAATCGTCGTGCCGAATTTATTTCGGCATCCCACGTCCTAAGCATACGCTTTGTCTACCGCATACCCTGTTGACTACCTGTCCGCTGACTACCCGCCCCGTGGGATGCCGAAATAAATTCGGCATGACGGAGGGGAATTACTTCGAAATAAACGCCTTCGCCTTCTCGAGCGCTTTGTCCAAACCACTCACATCGCTCCCGCCGGCTGTCGCAAAAAATGGCTGACCGCCGCCGCCGCCTTTTATCTCTTTGGCCAATTCGCGCACGATGGTTCCGGCATTCAGGCCTTTTTCTTTTACCAGGTTTTCGGCTATCATTACGGTTAGTGATGGTTTGCCGTCAATATCCGCAGCCAGCACCAGGAACAGGTCGCTTACAATATCTTTTAGCTGGTAAGCCAGGTTTTTTAGGGCATCAGCATTCCGTAATTGTACTTTTTGGGCGATGAAATTGATACCGTTGATAGCTTCAACTTTTTGTGCCAATTCATTTTTTAAACCGGATGATTTTTCGAGGATCGATTTTTCGATCTCCTTTTTTAACCTTGAGTTTTCTTCAACCAGGCTCTCCACGCTTTTTGAAACATCTTTCGGGTTTTTCAGCAAGTCCCTTAACTGGTGTACCAGTTTAATTTGG
>Ga0206964_10010_pt1 | contig 54827 bp, 45 predicted proteins | sample Alteio_BWOrgHeat_25_FD_152980 | JGI IMG/M metagenome (GOLD analysis project Ga0206964, IMG submission 152980) | Enriched cells from forest soil in Barre Woods Harvard Forest LTER site, Petersham, Massachusetts, United States -... | ecosystem: Environmental > Terrestrial > Soil > Temperate forest >...
TTGGCGAAGGTTCCGCGGACCATGACTTCGTGATTGCCCCGGCGAGAGCCGTTGGCTTTGATGGAGCCGGCGGGCGAGATGTGATCGGTCGTGACGCTGTCTCCGAGGATGGCGAGCACGCGCGCGGCGGTGATGTCAGTGATGGGCGCTGGGGTGTGCAGCATCCCATCGAAGTAGGGGGCTTTGCGGATGTAGGTGGAGTCAGGTTCCCACTGATAGACGTCGCCGGTTGGGAACCGGAGGCCCTGCCAATTGGAGTCGCCGAGGGTCACGGTGGAGTATTCGTGCGTGAAGCTCTCGCTGCTTAGGCCGATGGCGATGGAGTCGGAGACTTCCTGCTGGGAGGGCCAGATGTCTTTGAGGTATACGGGCTGGCCGGAGTTGTCTTCGCCGAGAGGCTGCTTGTCGAAGTCGTGATCGATGCGGCCGGCGATGGCGTATGCCACGACAAGCGGCGGGGACATTAAATAATTTGCCCGGACGTCGACGTTGACGCGTCCCTCGAAGTTGCGATTGCCGCTTAGGACGCTAACTGCCACGAGGCCGTGTTCATTGATGGAATCGGAGACGTCGGAAGGCAGCGGCCCGGAGTTGCCGATGCAGGTGGTGCAGCCGTATCCGACTACATTGAAGCGCAGCTTTTCGAGGTAGGGGAGAAGGCCGGACTTGTTGTAGTAATCGGTGACTACGCGGGAACCTGGAGCGAGAGAGGTCTTGACCCAGGGCGGGACGGTGAGGCCTTTCTCTACGGCTTTTTTGGCGAGGAGGCCGGCGGCGATCATTACGGAAGGATTTGAAGTGTTGGTGCAGCTGGTGATGGCGGCGATGACAATGGAGCCGTGGTCGAGGTAGTCGTCGGGATTGATGCCGAAGCGCGCTTTTACAGTGTTGCCGGGGGTGTGGACTTCGGCGGTACTGACGGCTCTTTCGAGGCCCCGATCCATGCCCTCGTTTGCTCCGGCGACGAGCTGCGGAACGAGTTCGCGATCCTGCACGGCGGTAGCGGAGGACCAACGCAGGGCAGCGCGTTCACCGAGCGGCTTGGCTGAATTGCCAAGCAGGTTGGGAAGCTGCCTGAGGAAGCTTGAGCCGGTTTCGGAGAGGAGGACACGGTCTTGCGGGCGCTTGGGACCGGCGACGCTGGGCTGGACTGTGGCGAGGTCCAGAGAGAGTGTTTGGGTGTATTCGGCTTCTGGGGAGTCGGGTGTGTGGAAGAGGCCCTGAGCTTTGTAGTAGGCCTCGACGAGGGCGATCTGCTCTTCGCTGCGGCCGGTGAGGCGGAGGTAGCGGAGGGTTTCTTCGTCGACGGGGAAGATGCCGCAGGTGGCGCCGTATTCCGGGGCCATGTTGCTGATGGTGGCTCGGTCGGCGAGAGGCAGCTCAGCGATGCCGGGGCCGTAGAACTCGACAAACTTGCCGACTACTCCGAGTTTGCGAAGGGCTTCGGTGACGGTGAGGACGAGGTCGGTGGCGGTGGCGCCTTCGCGGAGCTTGCCGGTGAGCTTGTAGCCGACGACCTGCGGGATGAGCATGGAGACGGGCTGGCCGAGCATGGCTGCCTCGGCTTCAATGCCGCCGACGCCCCAGCCTAGGACGCCGAGGCCGTTGATCATGGTGGTGTGGGAGTCGGTGCCTACGAGGGTGTCGGGGTAGGCGATCGACCCTCCATTTTGTTCGGCGGTGAAAACGACGCGGGCCAAGTATTCAAGATTGACCTGGTGGCAGATGCCCATACCGGGGGGGACTGCGGAGAAGTTGCGGAAGGCGGTCTGGCCCCATTTGAGGAAGGCGTAGCGCTCGCGGTTGCGCTGGAACTCGAGGAGCGAGTTGGCGTCGTAGGCTGAGGGCGAGCCGAATTCATCGACCTGAACGGAGTGGTCAATGACGAGCTCGGCAGGCTGTAGAGGGTTGATCTTTTCGGGATCGCCGCCTAGGGTCTTCATGGCGTCGCGCATGGCGGCGAGGTCGACGATGGCGGGTACGCCGGTGAAGTCCTGCATGAGGACGCGGGCGGGCATGTAGGCGATTTCGCGGCTGGGCTCGGCTTCGGCCTTCCATGTAGCGAGGAAGCAGATGTCAGCAGCGGTCACATTGACGCCGTCTTCGCGGCGAAGGAGATTTTCGAGGAGGATTTTGAGGCTGAAGGGCAGGCGGGCGAGATTGAATCCTTGCTCCTGCAATGCGGGAAGGCGGAAGTAGGTGTAGGTGCGGCTGCCGGAGGTCAGAGTGCTCTGGCTTGAGAAGGTGTTCATTGCGAGTGCCTTTCTGGCTTGTGGTACTGATCTTGTTGCGATTCGCGGGCTGGTTTTTCATTGCCGAGGCTGGCGGCTTCACAGTCTCGAGCAAGCAGTGCAAATCCAGTCTGACTGAGTGTTGGGGTCAGGCTGTGAGGCGTCTTCCGCGATCGACCCGGCCGTAGCGAAAGCGCTTGGGACGGCGAACAGGATCTGTGCGCGGGATCTTTGCCGGAGTGAGTGGCGGATTGCATGCAACGGGGTACATAGGACGGAATTATTTTAAGCGATTCGGCCCATTGCATGAATGATGGAATGGATTGTGCCTGCGTTAGATCAGTCGCAATCTGATCTTCTACTTTGAAGGGACAGCCGGTTGCACCGGAGGAGGGGGCGGCTGGGAGGCGATGCCGATTGTGCCTTTGAATGGCTTGCCGTCGAAGGTGTAGATCAGGGTTTCTGCTACATCGACAGCTTCGCCGTCGATCTTGAAGGGCTCGAACTTCCAAGTGCCGGTACAATCGCTGGCGGCTCCTGCAAGCTCCCGCGGACCCATCGCCCATCCGTTGTTCTTAACACTACCGTCCTTTTTGATGATGACGGGAATATATACCGCTCCATACTCCATCTTGTTGCGGGCGGCCATGGGATAAGCGCACTCGGTGATGCGTACGGGCACGAGCGGCGCGTCGCCGGGCTGGTGAAGATACGGCTGAGGGACGGTGTTGGCGGGCGGCGTCAATTGTGCTTGATCTGTGGTTGATAGCGGCTCGAGCAGTGTGATCTCCGCCTTTGAAATGAGTTTATTGAAGACATTGACCTCGACTTTGGAGGCGACAGAGCGATTCTGGAGCGGTTTGAAATCGCTATAAGCTACCAGGGTGTCGGAGGTTTTTGTGTAGCGGAGAGTGGCGTCTTTGACATCAAAACAATACATCGGGAAGAGGAGGTCGGGGTTGATCTTGCCGGCATAGCGGCCGGGATCGGCAGCACTTACACAATCCAGAATCAGCCCTGCGAAGGTGCCAGCCTGGTTCTTGAGCTCGACTTCTGGTTTGAAGTTGGCTGCCTGAAAAAGTGGATTGGTGAGGAGCGTTCCTACACGAAGGTCGAGGCGGGCGTAATCCAGCTTCTCATCCGGTCGGTCCCTGGTCTGGACGCGCTTACCTCGGGCGATACTCCATTCGGTGCTCGAAACCTTCTTTTCGGTATAAGTGCGCTTCCAGGTCGACGGGCCTGTCGCCCACTCCTCGATTGTGCCTGACTCGATCACAACGCCCTTGTCGTAGAAGCTGTAATCCGCCTTGAGGTGGTATGCAGGCGCTCCTTCGCCGGTGAGGCCGGTGACTTTGAGGCCTTTGTCGAGGACGGTACGGGGTGAATCGGCTGCCCGGGCAGGGCGGGAAGGGCAGAAGCTCAGAAGAAGCACGATTGCGATTGTAGTTGAAGCGCAGTTTGTTCGGGAGGTGTTGCGGAGACTCAATAGACCCATTCGAATATATCCCTCTGTGTAAGTCGCAAGAAGTTTATATCAGTGGGCCAAAGGCAAGAACAGAAGCAGATTCAGTACGAGAACTACTTAGCGGATGTTGTATTGGAAGCGGAAGCGAAGCTGGAGGTATGGGCCGTGGAACTCGCGTGGGAGGGGTGGGAAGTCTGCGCCTTCAATGGCTCCCCAAGCGGCGCGATCGAGGGCTACGTCTCCTGAGCGGCCAGTTAGCAACATGGCGTGTGGCTGAAGGCGGCCGTTGGGCAGGATGGTGAAGACGATTTCCACTTCGCCCCGTTTGAGGATGGGCGGATTTACCTCTTCGGGGATCAGGGGGTCCCAGGTGCGGTAGGTCTCGCGAATCACCTTTTGCATGTAGGGGCCGAAGTCGACGCCTTGGGTGTCGGAAAGAATTTGCGCGCCGCCATCTGCGCTGGGATGCTGGTTCAGGCCGCCTCCGGCAGCGCCACCGGTCTGGCCGTGCGCTGAGTCACGCATTGCCTGACGAAGTTGGTCAGCGGCGCTTTGCTGATTCATTGAGAAGTTTGGCTTGGCGGGAACAGGTGCGGGACGCGGGGCGTCGAGAGCGACCTGGGGCTTGGGCTGCGGTGGTGCGGCAGACGGCAGCGGAGCGGGCTGCTGCGGTTGCGGAAGCTCCGGCGTCGGCGGGGCAGTTTGTTCCGGCTTCGGCTCGGGAGCTGGTGCGGGCTTGGGGCGCGCCTTTTCGAGAGCTTTGAGGGCTTCGAGGGTTTTCTTGTCGACTATGGCGTCGTTGGGCTTGAGCGGCGGGAGTTTGGGCTTCGCTTTTTGGACCTGCTTGATTGCGTCAGGAAGCTCATCGAGATAAGTGAGATCTTTGCGTTGCTTGATGGCGTCGATTGGGTCGATAACCTGCGGGGAGTGGAAGACGTATCGAGGAATCCACGTGAGGCCGGAAAATAAGATGAAGTGGAAAAGGATCGAGATCCAGATGCCTTCGCGGATGCGCTGCCAGCGGCGCTCGTCTTCGTACTCGGAGATTTTTTCGAGAAGTTCGTGCAGGTCGTAGTCGACATAGCGAGAGGTAGAGCGGCCGATTCGGGAAGGCCGGGTGGGTTCACCTGTCTCAATTTCTTCCAACGGCTCGGCTGTGTCCTGAAGATGCTCTTCGGGCTGCTCGACGACGGGCGGGTTGGTGGGTGTTTCGCTGGCTGGCATCAGGCAATCAATTGGCGGCGCAACGGACGCGCCATCCGCACTCACGCTCCGGACACACGTATTTCACTGCGTCTCCAGTTCGTTCAAGGACACTATTTATTCTCTCATTCTCCCGGTGCGACGGCCAGACGGCAGTCTGCTACTTTTGCGTACAGCCGGCGCGGCAGTCCGGCGGCTTAGAATTGGTCCTGTACGTTGTCCCGACTAACTTTAGACGCATCCAACCGACTGACGTAACTGAAGGCCCTTCTTGAAAGATCTCTTTGTAAAACTGATGGCCCAATGGAAGTTCCTGATTTTGCCGGCGCTGGCGAAGCTGGGAGTGTGGGGGGTTCTGCTGATCTCGATTGTGGACGCGGCGAGCCTGCCGGTTCCGATGGACCTGATTCTGGCAGGGTATGTCTGGGCTAATAAGGGTCAATTCTTGATTTACACGGTGATTGCAGCGGCGGGTTCGGCGATCGGTGGTCTGCTGCCGTTCGGGCTGGGGCGGGCCGGTGGAGAGCTATTTCTGCTGAAGAGGGTGAACAGGCAAAACTTCGAAAAGATGCGAAATCGCTTCGAGCGGCAAGAGTTTCTGGCGGTTATGGTGCCGAGCATGTTGCCGCCCCCGACGCCCTGGAAGGCGTTTGTTTTCGCGGCCGGGGTGTTTGAGATGCGTGTGGTGCCTTTCATGCTGGCGGTGTTTGTGGGGCGTATTGTTCGCTGGCTGGTGTTGTCGCTGCTGGTGATCAAGCTTGGCCCTACTGCTGTGGATGTGGTCGAGGCTGTGGTAAAGGCGCACCTGGTGCTGTTTCTCGGGGGGCTGGTGCTGGTATTTGTCGGGATTGGAGTTTGGGTGGTTCTGAAGAGGCGGAAGAGTGGGGAGAATGGCTACTAGTCGCAAAGCGGCTAATAACATTCAATCTGGCTATTTTTCTGCGGTGAAACCCGTCGCGCAGTGAATCTTTGCGATGTGGCCCTGTGCTATCGTGAAAAGTTGGCCTGAGAGGCGAAAAACGCTTTGAATAAGCGTGCAATCTGCGTGTTAGCGACTCTTCGGCGATCTCCAAAAGACTATGCCACACGACCTGCCTAAAGCTTACGATCCGACTGTCATTGAGGACCACTGGGCGGAGTACTGGGTTCGCGAGAAGTTGTTTGCGCGGCCTACGCCGGAGCTCGGTGAACAGATGGGCGAGCCGTTTACGATTTTGCTGCCTCCGCCGAATGTGACCGGGCGGCTGCATATGGGGCACATGCTGAACCAGACGGAGATGGATATTCTCACGCGCTGGCATCGCATGAAGGGAGATCCGACACTGTGGCTGCCGGGTACGGATCATGCGGGTATTGCCACGCAGATGATGGTGGAGCGGCAGCTCGCGAGCGAGGGTACGAGCCGGCAGGCGCTGGGGCGCAAGGCTTTTGAGTGCCGCGTGTGGCAATGGAGGCAGTTGTACGGCGGCGCGATTCTGGACCAGATGGAACGGCTTGGCGCTTCGGTGGACTGGGGGCGCGAGTACTTCACGATGGATGAGAATCTGTCGGTGGCGGTGCGCGAGGCCTTTGTGCGGCTGTATGAACAGGGGCTGATCTATCGTGGCGCGTATGTGGTGAATTGGTGTCCGAGCTGCCAGACGGCTATCAGCGATCTTGAGGTGGTGCACGAAGAGGTGCTGGGCAAGCTGTGGGAGATTCGTTATCCGGTGGTGGGAGAGCCGGGGGAGTTTCTGACGATTGCAACGACACGGCCTGAGACGATGCTGGGGGATGTTGCGGTCGCTGTCCATCCGGAGGATGAGCGGTACAAGCATCTGCATGGGAAGAAGCTGCTGCTGCCGCTGATGAGTCGCGAGATTCCTGTTGTGCTGGATGACTGGGTCAGCCCGGATTTCGGGACGGGGGCGGTGAAGGTGACTCCGGCGCATGATCCGAATGATTTTGCGATTGGGCAGCGGCATCATCTTCCGTCGATCAACGTGATGGATGATACGGCGCATATCAACGCTGAGGGCGGCGTGTATGCGGGGATGGATCGCTATGCTGCGCGAGAACGGATTGTCGATGATCTGGCGGCGCTGGGATTGCTGGGGAAGATTCACGATCACAAGTTGAGTGTGGGGCGATGCGATCGGTGCAAGGATGTTGTGGAGCCGAGGCTTTCGACGCAATGGTTTGTGAAGATTGAGCCGCTGGCGAAGAAGGCGATCGATGCGGTTGAGGAAGGGCATATCCGGTTTACGCCGGAACAGTACAAGAAGACTTACTTGAACTGGATGACGAACATTCATGACTGGTGCATCAGCCGCCAGTTGTGGTGGGGACATCGGATTCCGGCGTGGCATTGCGGCGCGTGCAACAGGATTACGGTGCCGAAGCCGGGTGAGACGGCGAATCCGGTTGCGTGCGCGCATTGCGGCAGTGCGGAGATTACGCAAGAGACGGATGTACTCGATACATGGTTCTCTTCGGGATTGTTGCCGGTTTCGGTCTTTGGATGGCCCTTTGCGGATGGCAAGCCGAGTGTGGATTTTGCGACTTTCTATCCTACAAGCCTGCTGGTTACGGGCTTCGATATTTTGTTCTTCTGGGTTGCGCGGATGATCATGCTGGGGTGCTGGTTTGCCGGGGACGTACCGGAGGCTGATGGAACTCCGCGAACGTTGGCGAGATCGGTTCCGTTCAAGGACGTGTACATTCATGCGCTGGTGCGGGATGCGAACCGCGAGAAGATGTCGAAGACGAAGGGCAATGTTATTGATCCGATCGAGATTGTGAAGGAATACGGAACGGATGCGGTGCGGTTTACGCTGGCGTCGATGGCTTCTCCTGGGACGGATATTGCTTTCAACGTGGAGCGGACCCAAGGCTATCGCTCGTTTGCGAACAAGATATGGAATGCTGCGCGCTTTGCGTTTATGAATGTTGATCGCGCGGCTGAGGTGGAGATCGTTGTTGATCCTGCTGTGCTTGGTGGAATGCCGACGGCGGGTGAGGATACGCCGCTGGAAGCACGGTGGATCGTTGCGGAGTTTCACAAGACAGCAGCGGAAGTGAATCAGTCGCTGGAGAACTATCGCTATGACGATGCGGCGAATGCGATCTATCAGTTCTTCTGGGGAAGCTTCTGCGACTGGTACCTGGAGATTGTGAAGCTGCGGTTGGATTTTTCGGCAGGCGAGTCAGCGGGTGAGCAAGGCAACAAGTTAGCGAATGCCAAGCTAGCGCTTACCACGCTGATGCAGGTGTTCGAGGCTGCGTTGAGATTGCTTTCGCCGTTTATGCCGTTTTTGACGGAGGAGTTGTGGCATGCGGTTTATGATGACGCTCCGCCGGCGAAGTCGATTGCGTTGACTCGGTATCCGATAGCTGATGAGGCTCAGCAGAATCCGCAGGCGATTGCGGCGATGGGCGCTATGCAGAGTCTCATCGTTGAAGTTCGTACTTTACGCAAGGAGATCGGGGTAGAGGAGAAGGCTGCAGTTCCGATTGAACTGAAGGTCGATGCGAGTTTGAGAAGCGTTATCGATAAGGATCGTGCCTTTGTCGAACGGCTGGCCAAGGTGAATGAAGTGCGTTTTGTGGATCAGATCTCTGCGGGTCTTGCGAGTCATGCGACGCCCGATTTTGATGTAGCTGTGATTTACGAGCGGACGATTGATGTTGCGGCTGAGCGGACGCGTTTGGGAAAAGAGATTGCCAAGCTTGAGAAGGGGCTGGCGGCGGCTGAGAGACAGTTGGGAAATGAGGGCTTTCTTGCCAAGGCTCCTGTGGATGTGGTGGAAGGATTGAGGAAGCAAGAAGCTGAGAACCGGCTGCTGCTCGTGAAGGCCACAGCTGCGCTTGAAGCATTGCCGAGCGAGTAGGAGTTTGAGATGGAGTGGAAAAATCGCCGCATCGATGCGCTGCTCGAGCAGGCGCTTACTGAAGACAAAGCTGCCAGCGATGCCACGACGAACCTGACGATCGATCCTGAGCTGCGGGCTACGGGAACGATTGTTGCGCGACAGGAGTTGATTGTTGCGGGGCTCGGGTGCATTCCACGCATTTTTGAGATATTTGGGCGGCTCGATCTGAAATTTCCGACACAGACCCGTTATGAGGTGGTCAGCCATCCGGAGATTTTTGATGGTGTACGCGTGCGCGATGGGCAGGCGCTGGCGGTGATTCGGCACAATGCGCGGGCGCTGTTGAGCTGCGAGCGGGTGATTCTGAACCTGATGCAGCATATGAGTGGGATTGCCACACTGACGCGGCAGTATGCGGACGAGCTGAAGGGAACGAAGGCGCATGTGCTCGATACGCGCAAGACTGTGCCGGGGTTGAGGGCGCTGGATAAGTACGCTGTGCTGTGCGGCGGCGGGACGAATCACAGGCTGGATCTGTCGGATGGCATTCTGATCAAGAACAATCACATCTCATTGGGCGGTGGAGTGCAGCAGACGCTTACTCGCGCTTTGGCGGGGCGTAAGCCGGGCCAACGGGTGCAGATTGAAGTCCGGAATACGGTGGAGCTTGAGGATGCGCTGAAGTATGGCGCGGAGGCGATTCTGCTGGACAATATGACGCCAGAGCAGGTGAAGGCGGCGGTGGCGCGAGTGAAGGTGCATGAGGCTCAGCTCGAGAAGAGTGAAGGCGAGAAGGCGCCGTGGATTCCGATTGAGGCTTCGGGCGGGATTGTGCTCGAAAATATTCGCGAATATGCGCTGGCGGGAGTGGATTTTATTTCGGTGGGTGCGCTGACACACTCGGCGAAGGCTGCGGATATCAGCATGAGAATTACGGCGGAGCCAGGCAGGCCGTGAGCAATGATGCAGGCGACGGCGTGGACCTGAATGCGGAAGAGATTGAAGCCGCGCTTGCGAGTACGGTGTTTTACGGTGGGCTGAATCACTTTCGCACGATCGGATCGACGAACACGCATGCTCTGGAAGAGGCTCGCAAGGGGGCGCGGCATGGGTCGTTTTATGTGGCCGATGAGCAGACTGCGGGACGCGGGCGCAGCGATCATAAGTGGCAGTCGCAGGCGGGCGAAGGGCTTTATCTGACCGTGCTGTTGCGGCCCGATCTGAAGGCGGCGGATTTGCCGTGGCTTCCGTTGATGGCTGGGCTTGCGGTGCATCGCGCGATCAATGAAGTGACGAGGCTTGCGGCGGATTTGCGATGGCCGAATGATGTGCTGATTGGGCCGCGGAAGGTTGCGGGCATTCTGGTTGAAGCGCAGACGGAGCTGGAGCGCGCTACGGCTGCTGTCGTGGGGATCGGTATCAATCTGCATCAGCGGCAGTTTGCGGAGGGGTTGTCGACGGAAGCTACATCACTCGATCTTGAAAGCGGGCGGTTTGTGAGCCGGCAGGATCTGTTGATTGCAGTGCTGATGGGGCTGCATCGGGAGCTGGCTGCCTTTGCTCGCGATCGAGGCGATGCGATTGCGGCGATTCCTGCGAGGGTGGCGGTGGTTTCAAGCTGGGTTGAGGGCTGCAGGGTTGATGTTCATGGGCCGCAGCCTTGCAGTGGCGTAACTGCGGGGCTGGATGAGCGGGGATTTCTCAGGGTGCGGACTGCAACCGGGATGGCGACAGTGACTACGGGTGGAATCCGGAAGGCGATAGACTAGTACGACTCGTGTGAGGACTGGCTCGGATGCTTTTGGCTTTGGATGTGGGCAACACGAATACGGTGCTCGGGTTGTATGACCTGGATGCGGTGAAGGGGCCGGTGCTGGTGGCGGACTGGCGGGTTTCGACGCATCGGACGCAGACGGCGGATGAGTACGGCGTGCTGTTTGTGAACCTGTTTAATCTCCACGGTCTGGCGACGGACAAGGTGAAGGACATTATCATCTCGTCGGTTGTGCCACCGGTTGAGAGCACGTTGTCGCAGGTGTGCCAGGACTACTTCAAGATCAAGCCGCTGTTTGTTGAGCCGGGGATCAAAACGGGGATGCCGGTGCTGGTGGATAATCCGGCAGAACTGGGCGCGGACCGGCTGGTGAATGCGATTGCGGCTTACGAGAAATTTGGCGGTCCGGCGATTGTGGTGGACTTTGGAACGGCGACGACGTTTGATGTGATTTCGGCTAAAGGAGAGTACCTGGGGGGCGTGATCACTCCGGGGCTGGGGATCAGTGCGGATGCGCTTTTCAGCAGGGCTGCGCGGCTGGGCAGGGTGGACATCAAGCGGCCGGCGAAGGTGATTGGCACAACCACGGTTGCACATCTGCAGAGCGGTTTGTATTACGGATATATAGGTCTGGTCGATGGCATTCTGGAGCGCATGATTGAGGAGATGGGCGCCGGGAATGAGACTGCTCCCAAGGTAATTGCCACGGGCGGGCTTGCGGGGTTGATTGCGGAGGACTCGCGGTATATCGAGACGATTGACGAGATGCTTACGCTGGATGGGCTTCGCATTGTGTTTGAGCGCAATCGTTCGTTGGACGCGGGTAAGCCTCTGCGTCCTCGTAAGCATTTGGCGCGGTAGTCGTTGTGCGGAATTACTTCAATTACTTTACGGAGATCGAGGAGCATTTTCAGCATCGGCGGGGGTCGTTGCTGCTGCTCTCGACCTTGGACTGGGCGCTGATTGAGACCTGGCGGGATGCGGGAATTCCGCTGGAGGTGGTGCTACGCGGGATCGATGAGGCCTTTGATAAGTATGAGGCGCGGCAGCACAAGGGGCGGCAACGCCGGATCAACGGACTGGCGTGGGCTGCGCAGGCGGTGATGGAGGCCGCTGAGCGAAAGGTGGATGCGGCTACGGGTGTAGCGCCAGTGCGTGCGGATGCGGTTGGCGCTGGCTTCGAACGCGAACAGATTGTCCAATATTTGAATTCGGCGGCACATGCGCTTGAGGGCGCTGCGATTGCTCCGAAGGCTTTAGCGGGGATAGCGGGGCGGTTACGCGAAATGGTGCGCGGGGAAGCAGCGAATCTGGAGGAGTTGGAACGGCAGTTGGCAGCCCTGGAGGAGAAGCTTTTCGCGATTCTTATGACTCATGTGCCGGAGGAGGAGCTGCTGCGATTCAAGACTGAAGCTGCGAGGGAGCTGGCGAGTTATCGAAGCAGGATGACGGCTGTGCAGCTTCGTCAGATCGAGCAGCAGTTCGTTCATAAGCGGATGCTGGAACATTACGGGTTGCAGCGGTTGAGCTTGTTTTATATGAGGCAGGGGTGAAGCTGACGCTGGAAAAGCCTGTGTACGGCGGGGACTGCCTGGCGCGGGCCGATGGAGGCGGGAAGGCGATCTTTGTGTCGCTTGGGCTGCCAGGCGAGACGGTGCTGGCGCATGTAATTGAGGAGAAGAAGAGCTTTGCCAAGGCTGAGCCGGATGAGATTCTGAGTTCTTCGCCGAATCGTGTTGAGGCGTGGTGCCGGCACTTTGGAAGTTGCGGCGGATGCCACTTGCAGCATGCTGATTATGTGACACAGCTCAGGATGAAGGAGCAGGTGCTGCGGGAGATGCTGGCTCGCGCTGGGGTTGCAATTCCGGCGGAGATTGGAGTGCTGGCGGGTGAGTCTTGGGGTTATCGCAATCGTATTCGGCTGGCGGTGACTGGGGATGGGCGGATTGGATACAGGGGACGACGGTCGCATGAGGTTGTGCCGGTTGTTGAGTGTCCGATTGCTGCACCGGGTTTGTTGAAGGCGGCGGAGGCGGTGCAGGAGTTTTTGGGAAGCGAGATTGCGCCTGCGGCAATTGGGGAGATTGAGATTTTTGGAAATCCTGATGAGTCGCGGGTGCTGGTCACACTGTTCTGCACGGATGCGCCAACGAATGAGGCGGGGTCGTGGCTGGAGAGGCTTAGGACGGTGTTGCCTGAGAGTGTTCGCGGCTTGAGGCTGGTGCTTTCGGATGGGGGGCTGAATCCGCAAACGGTGGCGACAGTGGGTGAGGGATCGATCACGTATGAGGCGGGGGGATTTGGCTATGGGGTGGAGTTTGGCGCGTTCTTTCAGGTGAACAGGTGGCTGGTGGATGGGCTTGTGGAGCTGGTAACTAAGGGGCGCAGCGGTGGGTTGGCCTGGGATTTGTTTGCAGGAGTGGGGTTGTTTGCACGACGGTTGGCCGGTGGTTTCGAGCGGGTGGTTACGGCTGAAGTGGCTTCGGCGTCGTTTGCTGCGCTTGAGCGGAATCTTGCGGGAGTTGGCGCGGCGCGGGCGATTGAGTCGACTACGCTGGATTTTCTGAGGCGAAATCGTGAGGAGCGGCAGCCGCGTCCAGATTTTGTGGTGCTGGACCCTCCGCGGGCGGGGCTGGGGCAGGAGACTACGACTTTGTTGAATGCGATTCATGCGCCGGAGATGGTGTATGTGTCGTGCGATCCGGCGACGCTGGCTCGCGATCTCCGCGCTCTGACCACAGAGCGTTACCGGGTGGAGAGCGTGACGCTGGTGGATATGTTCCCACAGACCTTTCATATCGAGACTGTGGTGGGACTGGCGCGATCCTGAAGCTTTCCTGATAGAGTGGACGCAGCTTTTCCGCACAATTTTTGTGGTTGATTTTGGGCGTGGCCCTGGCGCTGTGTGCGGCCTTTTTTCGGCTCGCGCGGCTTTGGTCATGGCTTAAGGAGGTTCTGTGTCTGGCCAACCAGGGGCTGATCTCGGGACGTTGGATTCGACTCCTACGATTGCGCTGGCGCCTCTGCCGTTGCCTGAAGAGTCGATATTGAGGCGGATTGAACGGCCCCGGCGGATGCCGCTCGGAAAGCCGCGAATTTCGCCGATGGCGACGATTCCTTTGTTTTATGCCGCTCTGTTGTATATGGCGGGAATTGTGCTGGCGCGGGTTCAATACCTGAGGCCGGGGTTGCTGCTGGCGGGAGTTGGGCTGCTGGCGCTGCTTGCTATGCTGGCGATCGTGAGGGCTCTCCGTGTGAGGTGGTTTCCGCTGGCCTGTATCTGGGTGGTGCTGGGTACGTGGTCGGCTGAGATGGAGAAGCAGCCGGCTCCCGATGCTGCGGTGATGCGGCTCTCGGATGGCTTGCTGCGAACGATTGAGGGGACAGTCGTGGATGCCGGGCCGGCTCGTGACTCGCCGGTTGATGTGACGACTGGTGATGATGGAGGCCGGGAGACGGCGACCCAAGCGCGTGATCGCGTGCAGCGCGTGGATTTGGAGATCACTGCTGCTGAGGTAGTAACGGATGACTCGGACGGCATGGTGCCTTTGCAGGCGGCTGAAGCGGGGAGGGTTCGGCTGTCGGTGATTAGGCCGTGGCGCCGCTATAACGGGCTGGCAGGGGTAGTTCGTTGTGGTGAGCGACTTCGCGTGGTGGTGCGGATGCTGATGCCGGATACCTTTCATGATGCCGGGGTGTGGAACCGGGCGGCCTATCTTGAGTCGGAGGAAGTGGCTGCGACGGCACAGGTGATTGCGAGCAAGAGCGATGCGGAGGGACCACGGCTGAGAGTGCTTGGCGAGCCAGCGAGTGTGTCGATGGCGTGCAGACTCAATGACTGGCGGAATGGGGCGAGCGCGCGATTGCAAGCGTTGCCGGCCGCGATGCGCGGCTTGCCGGCGATGCTTAGAGTGAGCGTGGAAGATGCGGCGATGTTTACGGCGCTCCTGACGGGGGATCGCACATATCTTACGCGCGGTATTCGAGCGGGGTTTGAGCGTACGGGTTCGTTTCACCTTGTTGTGGTATCAGGACTGCATTTGGCGATTCTAGCGGGATGCGTGTTTGCGGGGGCGCGGCGTCTGTCGGTTCCGCGATTGGCTGCGACGGCGGTTACGATTGCGATTTCACTTGGCTACGCGCTGTTTACGGGTTTTGGGGTTCCGGTGCAGCGGTCGTTTTGGATGGTCACGCTGTACCTGGTGGGAAGGCTGTTGTATCGCGAGCGAAGCTCGCTGAATGTGATCGGATTTGCGACGCTTTGCATCGTGGGGTCCAGTCCGCGGAGCATCTTTGACGCCAGTCTGCAGATGACGGTGCTGTCGGTTGCTGCTATTGCGGGGATTGCGGCGCCGATACTGGAGGGAACTCTGCAGGCGCAGATCCGTGCGACAAAAGAACTGCGGTTGATTCGCGTTGATCCCGCGCTGCCGCCGAGGATTGTGCAGTTTCGAGTTACGCTGCGGCTGGTGGCGCAGCACATGGAGGCTGCGACGGGGGCTCGCATTGCATGGCGGTTTTTGCCGTGGGTGGTGCGGTGGGTTCTGCGACTGGGTGAGCTGGTGTTTGTGACACTGGTGGTAGAGCTGGCGCTGGCGTTGCCGATGGCGATCTACTTTCACCGCATTACGGTTTATGCCCTGCCGGTGAACCTGGTGATATTGCCGTTGCTTGGGATTCTGTTGCCGTGTGCGATGGCGCTCTTGGTTGTGATTTCGGTGTGGCCTGCGGCGGCGGCGATCCCGGCGGCGGTTTGTGTGTCGGTGCTGCACTTTAGTGTTTTTGTGGTTCGCGGGCTCGGTGGGCTGGCGTTTGGGGATATTCGAGTGCCGGAGCCGACGGTGATGCAGACTGCGGTGGCTACTGGGTTGTTTGTACTGGCGATCTTGCTTTGCAAGCTTTCGGGCCCGAGGCCGGTCCTACAGCGGGTTGCGTTTGCGGTGCTCTTGCTTGCTGCGGGGACGGCTCTTTGGCCCCGCGCGGTCAACAGGCCAGCGCATTCTCTCCTGTTTGAGGCGATTGACGTGGGGCAGGGCGATTCGTTGCTGGTGATCACGCCGGATGGGAAGAGCTTGCTGGTGGATGGCGGTGGACTTGGATTTGTTGGACAGGGGCGTCATGCAGCTCAGTCGGAGTTTGATGTGGGTGAAGAGGTGGTTTCGGCGGCCCTATGGTCGCGGGGGATTCGGCGGCTGGACTCGGTTGCGCTTACGCATGCGCATCATGATCATATTGGCGGGTTGAGCGCTGTGTTACGGAACTTTCGGCCGCGGGAGTTGTGGGTGGGCAACAATCCGCCGGTGTTGCCGTATGTTGAATTGTTGCGTCAGGCAAGGGAGCAGGGCGTGATGGTGCGTTCGTTTCGCGCGGGGGATGAGATTTCATTGGGTGTGGTCGATGTTCGCGTTCTAGGGCCGGGGCGTGGATACCAGCCCGGTACTGAACCGAAGAATGACGACTCATTGGTGTTGCAAGCTCGCTATGGAGAGACTTCGATATTGCTCGAAGGAGATGCGGAGCGGCCGGAGGAACGGACGATTTTGAACGAGCCAGGGTTAGAGAGCAGTGTGCTCAAGGTGGGGCATCATGGCAGCGTGACCTCGACGAGTCCGGAACTGCTGGCGCGGGTGGCGCCGCAATGGGCGGTTATTTCGTGCGGACGCCGCAATCGGTTTGGACATCCGAGGCCGGAGATTCTGCGGGAGCTTCAGGATGCGCATGTTCGTACTTTTCGCACAGATATTGACGGTGCGACTTGCTTTGTTTTGAATGACAAATCGGTTACGGCTGATCCTATGTGTCGCGGTGAGAACTGAGAGAGGGGTGATGAATCTCATGATTCATCCCGATAAGGTGGGCTAGTTTGATGGGTGGATGCGGTGTAGTATGCAGCCAGATAAGCTGTCGAACGGCACCTGAGACGTGCCTCCCGGAGGCCTCTTCGCGCATGAGCCAAACTCAACCGGCAACCTACCAGCCCGGCTTTCAGCCGGAACCTAACACAAACAACTTTGAAACTGAATCAGGAAGCGCGGGTGCATTTCAAAGCGCTGAAGAGAAGGCGGATGAGGCTAGGCGCATTCGCCGCTTGCAACTGATGGTGAATATGGTCATGCAGGTGATTCAGCAGGATCGGTCGATGCCGGTGGAACAGGCATCGGAGATGGTGGCGGACGCCAGACGGGCGGCATTGGCTATGTTTCCGGATAAGGCGCTGGCATTTGATTTGATCTTCTGGCCGAGGTTACAGCGGATGATGCGCGAGCGCTACCGGATGCAATAGCGGCTACTTGTTCTCGACGGAGATCAGGCGGAAGGTGATGGTGCCCCAGAAAAGACGGGCGCGCATCTGAACGGGCAGGTGGCGTTCGTCATCTGAGTACCAGATCCAGATCTGGCCTCGGTTTTTGACTACTCCGGCTTCGGCGGTTGGTTCCACTCGCAAGGTTTTAAAGGTTCCGGCGGGCACTTTGAGCTCTTCGCGGCCTTCGACTTTCATGGTGACAACGACGGTCTTGAGGGGATCGACTACGGGGATTTCGAAGTTCTTTCCGACCTCCATGGGCTGTGATGAGGCGTAGAAGACTCCAGTAAGCAGGTCGGTGAGGCAGCCTGAGATTCCGGCTTCTAGATGCTTGGTTTGGCCGGTGGTTATGTTTTTCTCGTCCAGGATCGATTTGCCCTGTGCGTAATCGAGCTTGAGTGTGGAGTTGACCTGCCGGCGGCCTTCGAGCGTCTGTTTGTTGAACTCGGAGGTACAGCCCTTTTCGCGATCAAAGTTGGATTGGAATTTGTCACTGACGTGGAAGATCATGTCGATCGCGCTGACGGTTCCGGCGTCTGCCGTCAGGTGTTCGGTGTTGCCGTCGGATTCAAAGTGGATTACGGCTGTACCGGCGGGGAAGACTCGCCAATCAACTGCGTAGGTGAGGGTCTGTTTGGCAGGGAAGCTGAATCCGGGACGGGGTGGTGTAAGCGTTGGAAGCTGTTGAGACCAGAGCCGCAGGCTTGCGGCCAGCAGTACAAGACAACTGAAGAGGATCGGAAAAAAGGGAAAAGAATAGCGCTGCTTCACCGTTAGGGCACGTGCTCCTCAGTTTAGAGTTGCATCGCGACTTACGCCGCGGTGCATTTTTCAATTTCGCAATTCCTGTCGTGGTGATTGCACAGGAAATGGACGGTACGCCCCCGACCGTCCGGTAGTTTGACGACTCCGGTTAGACGAATTCCGTTGCAAATCGGAACGATCTGCCGCCGATTTAGCGAGGTAAAGCCAATCTTCGCGAGAAGAACCGGAGAGTAGAAACAGCATACTCTACAGGGCTCGTGTGATTCTGTTTCGGAGTTAATGTCCATATCTGGAGTGCAGCCAGATGGCAAGGAGTAAGCCGCAATAGAGCAAGAGAGCCCCCAGGGCTGAATTGTACTCGCGATGTTTGCGGTAGAGGTCGAAGGAAAAGCCGCCGGATTGGTCGGGGCTTCCGTCGGCTTTGACTACGGGCGTAATGCGGGGAATGAGGCGTGGGACGCGGGCGCAGTACCATTCGAACTCGAGAAAGGTATCGCGCAGGAATGCTTCTTCTGAAGCAATGACGGGCACGTAGATGAGAACAAAGAAAACGAGCAGCGCAACGGCGAACTGCCAGCTCAAGAGGGCTACGGCGAAGCCTGAGGCGATGAGGATGGAGCCGAGGTAGAGCGGGTTTCGCGTGTGGGCGTAGGGGCCGGTTACGGTCAGCTCCTGATTTTTTTTGACGTATCCGGAAGCGTAGCCTCGCAGCCATAGGCCCGGTAGGACGAGAAGGAGGCTCCAGGCAATTGGAGTCAGAGAGGGTTTATGGGCGATGAGCTGCCAGAGGTAGAATCCGGCAGCGACGAATCCCAAGGGCACACGAACGCGGCGAGCGATCTGCTGCCAGCGTTTCATAAATGAGCTTTGTGAGGGTTCACTCATTTTTGAGAGACCTCCGAGCCTTGAGATTGTTTTGCCTGGTGATCCTCGAGCATCAGACTCATGATCGCATCCATTACGGTTTCAGGCCGAATGGTCAGAAGGCCTGCCTCGGGGTGTTCGCGACGGGTGTGATCCTGACGGCTTTCCGGATTTCGGAGGACGCGGAAACGGCTTCCGTAGGGACCGTTTCGTTTTGGGTCGGTGGGACCGTAGATTCCGACGACGGGTTTGCCCAGGGCGCAGGCCAGATGTAGAGGGCCAGTGTCGCCGCCGATGGCGACGTTGATGCGCCGGGTGAGGGCTATGAGCTGTTCGAGAGAACACTTGATGACCGATGCGAGTCCGCCGGAACTGGCAACTACGGCATCGGCGAGAGATTCTTCGCCGGGTCCGGCATTGACGAGGACTACGCCGCCGCGTGCGGAGAACTCCTCGGCGACGGCGCCGTAGCGCTCTGCCGGCCAGCGCTTGGCTCCCCACCCGGCGCCGGGATGAAGGAGAAGGATCGGCTTTGGGGTGCGGATGTGCTGGAGCTGGTCGCACCATTGCTCCGCTTCAAGGTCGATTGGAAGAGAGGGTGGGAGAGGTGCCAGAGAGTCGCCGGCGACGGCGGAGGCCAGCTCGATGTCCTGGTCGATCACGTGTTGGCCTGCGGTTGTGATGCGCTCCGTGAAGAGCCATCGGGCAGGGGTTTCGCGAGGGCTGGCTTCGCCGATGATGCGCGGGCAGCCGGAGAGTCTGGATACGATTGCGGAGCGGATTGCGCCCTGGAGGTCGAGGACAGCGTTGTAGTGTGCGGCGTGAAGATCCGCGCGGAGGGCTCGGATGCCCGCGATCGTTTCGCTGCTGAAGGGCTTGCGGCCCCATGACCTAGTGGGGACGAGGTGAATCTGATCAACTACGGGTCGGGATTCGTTTTGTTGGGCGTCGATTGCGGCATTTTCCGGTTCGGAAGAGAGGAGGGGAAGCCATCTCGGGTCGATCGCCCAGTCGATCTTCCATGCTGGATGGGTGCGGCGCAGAGCGGTAATCGCCGGCAGGGCGTGGATGACGTCGCCCATGGAGCCGAGCCGTACCACCAGCAAACGAAACTGTCCATGGTTCGGCAATCTTCAATTTTCTCATAGTGAAGATGCTGGAGGGAGCACAGTCTGCAGCCAGGCGACTATGTCTGGTTCGTCTTCGAGCACGACTCTGAGGTCTGCGGTGTATAGGGGAATTTCGCGAGTGAGTTCATTCGCAAGGGCGGCGAGACGGACGTGATCTTTGGGAGTAGTGATGAGTGACTTGGCACCGGATTTCGTGGCGAGCCGTTGGAGCATTTTCAGGTCGCGGGGCGCGAAGGGGTGATGATCGGGAAAGACATGGGTTGCTGTGAGCGCAACGCCGGCGCGTTCCAATCCGGAGAAGAATTGGGATGGTCTTGCAATTCCGCAAAAAGCGATGGCGGGAGTTTCGAGAGCCTTAGAAGGAACGATCATCTCGCGACGGTATAGCCAGATTGGCTGTTGCAGATCCATTCCGCGTAATTGTTCGATTGCGGCATGGTTACCTGCTGAAACGGCCAATACGTGCGCGCGTTTTAGTGCACTTAGGGACTCACGGCGATTGCCGGCGGGGAGTAGAGAGTCTTCGATGTCTTCGGAACTGACGAGGACGATGTCGATGTCTCGGGCTAGTTGACGATGCTGAAAGCCGTCGTCGAGCAGATGAATACCTTTGGTGATTCCCGATTGAGCCGCGACGGTTTCAGCGAGGATTCCCGCGTCGAATCGGCGAGCGGCTACATAGACGGGGACATCTGCTTCACGTGCGATCAGCAGGGGTTCGTCACCGTAGGACTTGGCCGTTCCGTTGGGGTTGACTGCGGTTGGGGCAGAAGTGCTGCGGCCGTAGCCGCGGGAGAGAACGTCGAGGTTGAGATCCTGGGATTTGAGCAGGCGAGCAAGGGCGATTACGAATGGGGTTTTGCCGGCGCCTCCGGCGGAGACGCTTCCCATACTGATGACCGGCCAAGAGAGGTGTTGAATGCGCTCGAAACCGAAGCGCAGGCTGGCGGAGCGAAGGACGACGCCTGCCACGTAAAGCGGCACGAAGGGTAATGCCCAAGGTCGCTTCAATTCGGTTTCCTGGGGACGAGGATGCGCCGAATGGCATCGACTGTGCGAGCCGTTGCGCCGGCCTGAGTTTCGAAGACCTGTCGCGCCTGCTGGCCCAGCGCGGAGGCGGAGGTTTGGTCGCTGAGGAGATCGATGATGACGTGAGGAAGGCTGTCTGCGGTCACGATGACGATTCCTTTAGCGACGTTGAGAGCTTCGACGATGGCGCGAAAGTTCGCATAGTGCGAGCCCATGACTAAGGCTACGGCGAATTGTGCAGGTTCGAGCGGATTGTGACCTCCGGCTGGGACCAGGCTGCCTCCTACAAATGCTACGGCTGCGAGCGAGTAGATGGAGGCTAGTTCTCCGATGGAATCGAGTAGGACGATCTCTCCGGGGGAGAGGGGAGGGCCGCTGGAGTCCGTTTCGGAACGGCTACGCCAAGACAGGCCCGATTCCGCAAGGAGGTCAGCGACGACGGGAAAGCGTTCCGGATGACGGGGGGCGAGGATCATTGCGAGGTTCGGATTTTGCTCGAGGATCTTCGGCCATGCTGCGAGCAGTAGGGCTTCTTCGTTTTCAGCGGTGCTTCCTGCTACGACGAATTTCAGCTGATTGCCCAGAGATTGCAGCAGCTGGACTGCCGCTGTTTTTTGAAGTGCGCGGACGTCGAATTTGAGGTTCCCGCTAACGGTGACGTTCTCGGGTAGGCAACCAAGTGCTCGGAGGCGTTCGGCATCGTGGTCGGACTGAGCGAGAAGGATCGTCAGGCGGCGAAGGAATGGCTTCCAGAGGAGCCGCAAGCGCCGGTAGCGGGGCCATGAACGATCGGAGATGCGGGCGTTGACGACGGCGACGGGGATTCCCCGGAGGAAGCAGGCGGTAAGCAGATTGGGCCAGAATTCGGTTTCGGCCAGGACCAGTAGTTTTGGTCTGAGGGCGTTGAGATAAGAAGTGACTGCCCAAGGCAAATCGAGAGGGCAATAGAAGACTCGGTCAGAGCCGAATCGTTGAACGGCCAGCGTGTGCCCGGTTCGAGTGGTGGAGGATATGAGGATTCGGTAGTTGGGCAGGCTTTGATCTAGTTCGGAGACCAGACGGGTTATGGCGAGGACTTCGCCGACGGAGACTGCGTGAATCCAAACGATGGGTTTGGTAACGACTTCATGGCTTGGCACGTCCAAGCTGCGTGGAGAATCGACGGTCCCGGTGAGATGTGCCGGGACGCGACCCAGCCGTTCGCGCATCCCCTCGCGATACTTGCGTGTGGTCATCAGCTGCCAAAGCCACCACGGTGCACCAAGCACCAAGGCAAGCAGCAGGCCCACGTTGTAGAAAAAAAGAATCATGGCGAAGGGGGATGGGTGAGCATGGTGAGAAGCGCGAGCGGTTTGCCGGTCGGCGATTGGGTATTCCGCAATCATAAAATCATACAGACACCAGATGCCGGGGCACGCGGATTGAAGACGCTGAAGCCGAGGGCACTGATAGAGTTTTGTTCGATGGGGATGATTCGATTGATTCGTTTTAGAGCTTTGGTGGCGGCCTCTTTTGTTGCGGTGGTTTTACCGGCTTTTTCGGCCGACCATACTCCGCCGCGGGTGCAGCCTGCCACGGACTTTGCAGCGGTTGAGGTTCACGCGGACGAGAAACTGGCTATTGCTGCTGAGCCATACGACACCAAGGACAAAATGGAACTGTTTCGCGTCGATTACATCTCTCATGGGGTGCTCCCGGTCCGGCTGATTGTGACTAACGACGGCAACCGCCCTATCTCGCTGCGGGACGCGCGCATTCTATATGTGACGGCTAAAGGAGATCGCATTCAGGCAGCCGACGCTGAGGATGTGGAACGGCTGATGACTCTGAAAGAGAAGCAGGGGGCAAAGATTCCGCTGCCAGCCCCGCTGCCTTCTGTTCGCATGAAGCCGAAGGCGAGCGATAAGAATATCGAGCAGGACTTCGATACGTTTGAGTTTCAGGCGCTGGTGGTTGAGCCGCATACTACGCGGGCGGGATTTCTTTTTTACGATGTGAGCGGACTGAGCCATCCACTGCGGGGAGCCCTGCTGAATTTGCACACGATCAAGGATGCGGATGGCCGGGACCTCTTCTATTTTGAGATTCCGTTTGATAAATATCTCAAGACGAAATCGAGCCAGATGAATTAAGGAATCTGCAAGCTATAGAAGCTGAGCGAGGCGTCTCCCTGTTGGAGCAGGCGAACGCGATTGAGGCTGCCGTAGTCGACGTCGAGTGACTGCTTGCGACGATGTTCTGCGATGACTAGTGCGCCGGGATTGAGAAGGGTTGTGCACTCGCCGCCGAGGAGGGTGAGTGTCGAGGCATATTCCTGCTCTAGCTCGTAGGGTGGGTCCAGGAAAACCACGTCGAAGCGGATAGGAGTTGTCATTGCGGCTTCGCTGCGAAGGAAACGGGTGACACTTTGTTTTTCGACGCGAATATTCGGGCCTCGCAGGCCAAGGTTGTGGAGATTTTTTTTGAGGGCGGCGATAGCGGGTGTCGATTGATCGACGAACGTGGCTGAAGCGGCGCCACGGCTTAGTGCCTCGATGCCGACGGCACCTGAGCCTGAATAGAGGTCGAGGAAAGCCGCGTCGGAGATGCGGTTGACGGCTCCGTTCGTGAGCACGTTGAAAAGCGTTTCGCGCAGGCGATCCGTGGTCGGACGGGTGTCGAGGCCATGAGGCGTGATAAGCGGGCGCGACCTTAACGTTCCTGCGATTATGCGCATGCGAATTCCCGGAGTTGAAGGGACATCTCGTTTCCCGATTGATTGCCAGGGCTCGCGGGGGAAATTGGCAGCTTGCACCGCCCCACACTCTACAATCAATGTGTATGCGTGGCTGGTCAATCCCGTTGGGCCGATGGATGGGCGTCGAGATCCGTATTCACACGTTTTTTGTGATGCTGGCGGTGATCTGCATGCTCAGCAGCAGTCCAGGTACGGGGATTGCGACGGGATTGGGTCTGTGGGTACTGATTGTTGCCGCGGTCGCAGTGCGTGAGACAGCGCGTCTGCTCGTGGCGGCGTGGCTCGGTCTGCGGTTGCGGACCATCATGCTGTTGCCGATTGGTGGGCTGTTTGCGTATGCGAATCCTGAAAGCCAAGAGCAGGCTGGCTCGGGCGGTGCTCAATATGCACTGGCCCTGGCAGGACCGGTTGCAAATCTCGCCACAGGCCTCGTACTGGCTGCGGCCCTTAAGGGAGCCAGCGGCGACTTTGCCCTGGTAGCGACGCCGTTTATTACGCCGGGGGCGCTGCTTCGCAGCATGGTATGGCTTCAGCTCTTTCTTGGTATGCTGCATCTGCTGCCTGCCTACCCTTTGGACGCGGGACGCGTACTGCGCAGCAACCTGGCTCGCACACATGGTGCTACACCGGCGAGCCGCGCGCTGGTTGGGCTGGGGCAATTGCTTGCTTTGGCAGCAATTTTTGCGGGGTTCTTTTTGCGAGATCCGATATTGCCTGCAGCTGGATTTTTCATTTTTATTGGGGCGCAGGTCGAGGATCAGGGAGTTTTCTATCAGTCGGTGGTGGACACCGTTCAAATGCGCGAGGTTATGCTGACGGATTTTGCGGTGCTCTCACCGTCGGATACATTGGCCGACGCGCTAGTCCGATGTGTTCATTCGCTGCAAGAGGATTTTCCCGTGGTCCGTGGATCGCAGCTGGTTGGCATTGTGAACCGTCAACGGATCGTCGAATCGCTGCGCGCGGATGGCAATGGCTATATCCAAGGAGTGATGTCGCGGAGCTTTCAGGTGGCGAAGCCGGAGGATACGCTGGGGACGATCATTCGCCGCATTACAGCAGGGCGCGGGCTTACGCTGATTCCTGTGGCGGAGGGCGAAAAGATTGTGGGTATGGTCAGCGTGCAGAACCTAATGACTTCGATGTCGCTGCTGGCTGAGCAGCGGAAGCTGGAACGGATGGATTCGGGAAGCTAAAGTACGAATTTCGCTCAGCTATCCATGCTGATCCTAATGCTCCGGCGATGCTAGGTCTCTATGTCTTCTTCTGACTCGCAGATCGCGCTTGGACTGTATCTGGTTGCTACGCCTATCGGCAATCTTGAGGATATTACTCTACGCGCTCTTCGAGTGTTGCGGTCGGTTGATCGCATTGCGTGCGAGGATACGCGCCAGACGCAGAAACTGCTGAATCATTTTGAGATTGTCACTCCGACGGTGAGCATGCACGAACATAACGAGCGTGAGCGAGCTGTGGAACTTGTTGGAGCTCTGACGTCGGGGCAGAGGATTGCCGTGGTTTCGGATGCGGGCATGCCGGGCATCAGTGATCCGGGAAGCTGGCTGGTGCAGGCTGCAATTGACGCGGGAATCGCGGTTTATCCAGTGCCGGGGGCCAACGCGGCGGTCAGTGCGTTGGTGGCTTCGGGTCTGCCGACGACAGAGTTTCAGTTTGTGGGCTTTCTGCCGGAGAAGGCCGGTGCACGACGGACGCGGCTGGAGGAGATTGCGGGATCTTTGGGTTCGGAGACACGGACGCTGATCTTCTACGAGGCGCCGCACAGGATTCTGGAGACGCTGAGCGATCTGGAGTCGGTTTGGGGTTCGGAGCTGCGGGTGGTGGTTGCGCGTGAGCTGACGAAGATGCATGAAGAATTCCTGCGGGGGACGGTGGCGGAGGTGAAGGGTGCCCTCGCTACGCGGGACCGAATTCGCGGGGAGATCACGCTGCTGGTTGAAGGCACGAGCGGTCAAGTGAGCGAATCTGCACGACCAGAGAGTGTATTGGCTCGGCTGCAGCACCTGGAAGCGAGCGAAGGATTGTCGGAGAAGGATGGGTTGAAGCGGATCGCGCGCGAGTCGCGCCTATCGAAGAGCGATCTATATCGTGAGTTGCAGCGGGAGCGGGCCAAGGGACCGAGTTCGCCTAGAGGCCGTTAGGATTATGCGCGGTCTGGGGTGATAGCGCGATTCCGGGCCGATGGCGTGGTGCGTTCTGTAGTTTCAGGCTGGTAGGGCTCGACTTGAGGGAGTTCGGCGATCAGCTCGGTGAGCTGCTGACGCTTGCGGTCGCTCATGTCCAAGAAGCGGATTCCGATGGTGTTCTTGTCGAGGATTGCCTGGCTTACTCCTGCGAGGCGGAAGGGAAGGCCGTGGAGGTAGAACTCGGTTTCGACGCGGACGAAGATACCGACACTGAAGGGCTCATCGGTACGAAGCCGGCATCCACCATGGCTGAGGTTGAGGATTCGCCCGCGCATTGCGATGCCGCTCTTTATCAGCCATAAGTTGGAGGTGGTGTCGACGTCGTGCCGACTGTGGGAGCGGCGATCTGTGTTGAGTTTCGAATCTGGTGGTTCGGCCCTATTGTTTTTGCTTGACTTGGCTGGTTTTGCGGAGGAGATGGATACTGGCACGGCTAGGCCCGGATTTGCGGGGGCCTTTGCCGGGGTGAGCTTCGCGGATCGAGACGAGGCAACCTCCGCGATTGCTTCGGAGAGTTCATTGCGTCGGCGCGCGGGCATATCTACAAAGCGCAGGGCGAAACTTGTGACTCCGCGGCTGCCCACGGTCACACCGACGAGGCGGAAGGCGAAGCCGCAGAGCTGAAACTGCACTTCAACGCGGACCAGGACTCCCGGCCGGAAGGGTCGTTCTGTTGTGAGAAGGCAGCCACCGAGGCCCAGTTCTCTGAGGCGGGCGGCCATTCTGGTTGCAGACGTCAACGGTGAGACGGTGGCGTCGCAGTCGACTGGAAAGCGAGGATGTACTCTGCGATCGCGTGTGCTGGAAGGAGGTTCGGGGGCCTGTTTGTTTTGGAGCGGTAAATCGTGTTCCGCCATCCTGCCCCCGAGTGTCAGTGTTCGTCTGCCAGTGCCCAGGGCTGTGCTGCAGCGTGTTCCAGGGCCTCGCGGCCTTTCACCCGGTCATACTGGTAGAGATCACTGGTGGTGCCTAGTGCTTCGTTATAGAGACTGACGCCGCCTGTAACCTGCGTCAGCTCCTCGGTGAATTGGTGAATTGCCTGCAACTGCTGCGCAGTGGCGGGGAACTCATACTTGCTGGTCTTCAGGAATTTCTGATAGCCGCGGTCGACCAGCCGCGAAATCTCTCCTGCTAAAACTGCACCTGGCCGTTCGCTGTAGGCGACTGCGGTGTCGGTGCCTGTTGCCGAGCCCAGCCTTTGGCCTACCTGTGCGCTTGAAACGAGAACGGCTGCGCAGCCGTATTTTGCGGCCCTGAGTTTGCCGGAGCTTAAAGTAACCTCAAAACCGTTAGCCTTAAGCGCATCCTGAATCTGCTCCAGCGACGGAGCATTCGTTTTCCGTGCCATCTAAAACGATCCAGTCCCCTGCAAAGGAAGAGCATCGAGCCTGCCGGTCCGCCACAAGGTGTTGAAATAGATATCGGCAGCGATGCCGATAGCTTCAACTCTCGCACAAACGATTGGCTGCCGCAATTTGGGACGTAGGGACTGTACCGATGCTGATGATTTCCAAAGTCGTCTATGACCAAGTCCGGCAGGACGGCACGGAAGGATATCCGCGGGAATGTTGCGGGGTATTGCTTGGGGAGGACGGGAAAGCCGGCAGGATCGTTGTGCGTGCCGTCAAGATTACCAATGCGAGTGTCAATCCGATGGCCCATTACGAAATGGATTCTGTTGAGCTGGTGAGGGCCGTCCGCGAGGCGAGGTCGCGTGAGATGGAGATCCTTGGGTTTTACCATTCCCATCCGGATCATCCGGCGGAGCCGTCTCCGACTGATTTGGCGGAAGCGCATTGGCATAGCTGCTCTTACATGATTACGGCGATCGAGGGTGGGCACCCTGTTGCGACACGATCTTTCCGCCTGATGGGAGAGCGCGAGGAGGAAAAATATTTTCTGGAAGAAGAGATTCGAATCCTGAGCTGATCGAGCTCCATCGAAACAGGAGCAGAATATTGCCAGAGGCGCGATGAGCACATTTCTCCAGCGCAGATACCAACATAATCTGCTTGTGGCGGGCCGTATGTACAACCGCGGGCGGACGCGCGTTTTGTGGCAGTATGGGGTTCTCTACTTTGGCGGGAGCCTGTTTTTGCTGTTTAACGCGATTGCGTACTTTGTCGATCCAGCGCCGCCTCGAGGCTCGAAAGAGTGGCTGTGGATTCTGGTCTGGCTGCTCGTATGCGTTGCCGCAGGGTATATTCGCGGGATTCTCACCTGGCGCAATCTCGCACGAGCCTGCGAGGGGATACGAGACGCGAGATGATGCGGTGTGGCCCGATTGCGTGTGCCTGCAGGTAATTCCGACTTAAAATGGAGACTTAAGGAATTCATGATGACTATTGCTACGGCTCCCCCTGCTGCTGCCGGCGTATTGCCGGAGTTGACCAACGACGAACTGGGTCGCTATTCGCGCCACCTGATATTGCCCGAGGTGGGTATGGAGGGCCAGCAGCGACTTAAGGCTGCGAAAGTCCTGTGCGTTGGCACTGGCGGCCTCGGATCGCCACTCGCGCTTTACTTGGCTGCGGCTGGAATCGGGACGCTGGGGCTGGTGGATTTTGACACGGTTGACGCGAGCAATCTGCAGCGGCAGATTATTCACTCGACGAAGGATATCGGCCGCAAGAAAGTGGATTCGGCTCAGGAAAGGTTGAATGCGCTGAATCCGTCGCTGAATGTGGTGAAGCATGATGCGATGCTGACGAGCGCCAATGCGCTGGAGATTTTTGCGCAATACGACATTGTGGCGGATGGGACGGACAACTTTCAGACGCGGTACCTGGTGAATGATGCGTGCGTGTTGCTGAAGAAGCCGAATGCGTATGGGAGCATCTTTCGGTTTGAGGGACAGGCGAGCGTGTTTGCTACCGAGGAAGGCCCGTGTTACCGGTGCCTGTATCCTGAGCCGCCGCCACCGGGCCTGGTGCCGAGCTGCGCTGAGGGCGGTGTGCTTGGGATTTTGCCGGGGCTGATTGGTACGATTCAGGCGACTGAAGTGATCAAGCTGATCCTGGGCAAGGGAGAGTCGTTAGTTGGACGGCTTTTGCTGGTGGATGCGCTCTCGATGCGATTCCGTGAGCTGAAGCTACGCAAGAATCCGGAATGCCCGGTGTGCGGGGTGAATCCGACGGTGACGGAGCTGATTGATTACAACCAGTTCTGTGGCATTGCGCCTGAGGCGGAGCATGATGCGCCGATCAAGAATGGAATTCCGCAGATGACAGTGCAAGAACTCAAGCGACGTCTCGACAAGAAAGAGACGAATAACGACGGATTTCTGCTGCTGGATGTGCGGGAGCCGTATGAGTACCAGATTGCGCAGATTGGCGGGTTGCTGATTCCGCAGAATGATCTGCCAAATCGGTTGGGTGAGCTTGATAAAAGCCGCGAAATTGTCATTCATTGCCGCAGCGGCGTTCGCAGCCAGAGAGCGGCGGAGCTGCTGAAGCAGAATGGTTTCCAGAAGGTGAGCAATCTCGCCGGGGGGATTCTGGCGTGGTCCGACGAGATTGATCCCTCGGTTCAGAAGTACTAGTTTCTGTGGCGATATGTCTCCGCCGGCTGTATGAGGCCAGCCTGATGGGCTCGGGCTGGACTTAGTGCCTGGCTTCTAAAGAAGAACAGCAGGCCGGGGTTGCTGGGCTAGGCATGGGTTCGTACCGGTCGTGGTGCTTGAGCCAGTCGCCCATGTCGGCTCGGGGGCCGTTCTCGTTGCGTCCCAACGGTGTAATGTCGAGAAACATGTATGCTCCGATGGCGTCTTCGCCGCCACGGGCGTAGCTCGAGTAGGTATGGAAGATTTCCCCGGTCTGATTTTTGTAAAAGACGCTGGTGCCGGGAAGTTCGTCGATCGAAGCTTTGGTCGTTTCGTAGTTGTAGTAAACCTGGCCGGATGCCAACTGCTTTGGCGTGAAGGAGACGTGGTAGTCGAAGTTGAAGTCGCTGTTTTGGGATGAGACCCATGAGAACTTCCAGCCCATGCGCTCTTTGAAGGCTTGGAGAATCCAGAGAGGCGCGCGCGATGCGACTACGAACGATACGTCATGATGGGCGAGATGGAGATTTGCGCCATCGATGTGATCCGAGAGGAAGGAGCAGCCGACACAGCCTTCGCCGAGCTCATGTCTCCACATGAAGTGGTAGAGGATGAGCTGGCTGTTGCTGCCGAATAACTCGGCAAGGTTTTTCTTGCCGTCAACGGTTTCGAAGATGTAGTTCTTTTCGACGCGTACCCAGGGGAGTTTGCGGCGCTCTTCGCTTAGCCGGTCGCGGGCGCGAGTGAGTTCCTTTTCTTTGACCAGCAGTTCCCGACGTGCTGAGAGCCACTCTTCCTCTGAGACGACGTTGGGATATTCAATTGCGGCTGACGTCATTGTTATTTGTCTCCTTTGGTCCGATTTGATTTGGGATTGACTCGCCCGGCGAGATCGAACGAATTCTTTTCATGAACGCGACGCCGAGTGCGGCTGTTGACGCTGCGCCGGCGCCGAAGAGAGTGATGGTCGCTATCAGGGCTGCGCATGCGGGGCACATATTCTCTCCTTTGCGGGCGAAGGCTTATGCGCGGAGTTTGCTTCCGATGTGCTGAAGAGCAGCTCGATGTAACGACGAAGGTGGTCGAGGCTTTGAACTGCGATTTCTGGGCTGCCCTTGGCTTTGGCCAGAATAAAGGCTCCCTGAATGACGGTTTGGGTATGAAGGGCGAGACTTTCGGCGGTCCAATTGCCTTGGATTGCGGAGTCACGCATGGCTTCGGCGATGTCTTCTTCGAGCGTTGCGGCGTGGCCGCAGATGCTTTTGCGGCAGGCTTCGCGGATTGCTGGTTCCGTGTCGTAGATCTCCTGAACCATGGTGCCGACGAGGCAGGTAAATTCGGGGAGGTCTCCGCGAATGAGAGCTTTGCGGAAATCAACATAGGCGAGGATCCGCTCAAGGGCTGTGGGGTGATTGTGGTATTCGGCCGCTTCGAATAGAGAGCTGGTGTTGGATTCCCAATATGCGGCGGCTTCGAGAGCAAGATCCTCTTTGCTTTTGAAGTGGTGAAAGAAGCTGCCCTTGGTGAGTCCGGCGGTTTCGCAGATGTCCTCGACGCGGGTGGCTGTGTAGCCTTTGGCTCGAATCACATGGAGCGCTGCGTCGAGGAGTTTTGATTTGGATTCATGCCTTGCTTCGGTCATAGACAGCTCGCTGGGGAGGGCTGTTCTGCAATGGAGACAAGCATACCAACTAGTTGGTATGCTTGTTAAGGGGGAATTCTAAATATTTTTAGGGGACTGAGTTTGACGGTGTTTCCAGCTCAGTGCAAATCTGGGCAAGTTTTTGGGAGGGTTGTTTACTAAACCTATCTATTTTCGCAATTTGCATCTTCCGCGCTTGACGATGCTGTATCGCGGTATGCATACTCCCACTTTGTATTTGCCTGGAGTCTCTCTTCATCTGGGCAGGAGCTGCATTACATGGACCTCATATTGTTGCGTGTTCTTTTCGTGGGCCTCGTCGCTGTCATCTGCTATTTCCTTCAACCATTTGGGACCTCCAGTCCGGTCGCGGCCATCGGCGGAGCCTTGGCTTCCGCGGCGGTCATTGTTTTTGAGCTGCGAGTGCGGGCGTTGAATCTGAGGCGTCTGATTGGGGCGGTGGCCGGGTCGCTGCTGGGCATTCTCGGTGCTTCGCTGTTTTGCCTGGTGCTGCGGAGCGCGCTGCCGGCAGGTCCAAGTTCGGCGGCGCTTCAGGTGTTTGTTCTGCTGCTGATGACTTACGTGGGGCTGCTGGTCGGCGCGAACAAGGGCGACCTATTAAATCCGGCTGCGATGGGCACGATCTTTACCGGTGAGAAGGTGACGCGGAAGAGCTTCAAGGTACTGGATACGTCGGTGATTATTGATGGCCGAATTGCGGATGTGGCGGACACGGGATTTATGGATGGTGTGTTCGTGATTCCCGAGTTTGTTCTGCGGGAGCTACAGACTGTGGCGGACTCGACGGATAGCTCGAAGCGGCAACGCGGGCGCCGGGGACTGGATATGTTGCAGCGGATGCAGTCGAATTGCAATCTTCAGATTCAGATTGTGCCGGACGATTTTCCATCGATCAAGGAAGTGGATCTGAAGCTGCTTGAGCTGGCGAAGAAGTGGGACGCAAAGGTGGTTACGAACGACTTTAACCTGAATAAAGTTGCGCAGCTGCATCGGGTTGAGGTGCTGAATGTCAACGACCTCGCGAATGCTCTGAAGCCTGTTGTATTGCCCGGCGAGAAGATGAATATTCTGATTCTTAAAGAAGGCAAGGAGTACAACCAGGGAGTCGGATATCTGGATGACGGCACGATGGTGGTGGTGGACCACGCACGTCGGGTGATCGGGCGGTCGGTAGAGATCATCGTGACGTCAGTGCTGCAGACGGCGAGTGGCAAGATGATATTTGGGCGGATGGATGAAGCCAACCTGCGGCCTGAGACTGCGCGTACCGCTGTTTCGGTGGAGTTTACGCACTAGAGGTTTAAGTGTGGCGCGGCCATTTAGAATCATCCTGTAGATATTTGTATTGGTGACAGGATTGCGCCCATGACCACGAACCTCAAGACTGCTCTCAGCGATTCCATTCAGACTGCTGCTACAAAGGCGGGTCTCACACTAGTGTCTTCTGATGAAGGCAAGGACTTTAACGGCCATGCGACCGGAGTTTTCGAACTTGGCTCCGGTGTGGCCGCAGGCCGTACGGTTCGACTTGAACTGAGCGAGAAGTTCGCTTTTCAGAAGGCAGAGTTGCTTGACGGGATGACCGTCTACCTGGCTGAAGAGGCGAAGCGTTTGCGGAATCCCCGGCCTGATGCGTATGTGACGCTTGAAGGACTGCCGATTTCGTTCCGGAATTTCCAATGGCCGTTTCACCGTTCGACCTCGGGCTCGGATACGTACATCGTTCATGGCGCGATTCATCTGGAAGATGGCAGCAATTCGCCGTTGCACGCGAAGGTGGCGACATCGATGACGGTCACTTTTGCCGATATCGTTCCGGCGCCGGAGCAGCCGTATGCGGAAACGTTTCTCTACAATGCCGTTCGTAAGACGTTCGATATGGGTCAGCTGGAGCTGGTGAAGAGCGGCAATCGGCAGCCGGTTCCGGTGACGACGCGTTACTACAGCCGTTGGCAGAAGAAGTTTATTTTCACTGAGACCGATGACGCGGCTCGGCTGGAATATCTGCTGCTGAAGACATACTGGCTCTCGGGAGTCTTGGGCGCCAATCAGCCGGTCTGGATTGCCGATCCGCGCGATGCGCAGTATCTGAATACGACAGAGGCCGATCTGCTGAGGATGGCTGCGGACGAGGCCGGGCAGGGACTGCTGCTGCTTTCGGGTGAATATGCTGCGCCGACGCCTCTGTTGTTGTCTCGTGCGGAGCAGTTCCGAGAGAGAATGCAGAAGGCGCTGGCGATTACCAAGCCTACCTTTAACGAAGAGATGCGGGCGGGACACGCGAACATGTAGGTGGCCGCGACGCTGAGGCCGTCCACTCGCAAGATTGTGGTGGATGACATGGATTTGTTTCTCGATTTGTGAGAGTTATTGGGTGAGGGCGATTTTGTGTCGCCCCGTTTGCAACTGGCCAATGATTCGGGAGACAGATGATGTTGAATTTTGCGCACGATCTTCGTTATGCGTCGCGGCAGTTAAGGAAGTCTCCGGGGTTTACAGTCACGGCAGTTTTGACGCTGGCGCTGGGAGCGGGCGCGACTACTGCGATTTTTAGCGCGGTGTATGGATTGCTGCTGAAGTCGCTTCCTTTCAAAGATGCTGACCGCATCGTGAGTATCTCGGAAACTCATCCGAGGATCACGGGTGGGATCGAAGCTACCTATCCAGACTATGAAGATTGGCGATCGCAACAGCGTAGTTTCGAGCAGCTGGGGGCTTATTCGACGCTGAATCCGACGACTGTTTCGCTGATTGCGAACGGACAGCCGGAGTCGGTGCATCGTGTGCTTGCTTCGGGGAACTTCTTTTCACTGCTCGGTGTGGGGGCTCTACTTGGCCGGACCCTTGGCCCGGGCGATGAGGTTGCGGGGAGCGATCATGTGGTGGTGATCAGCAGTGCTGCGTGGCAGCAGTACTTTGGCGGTGATCCGAAAGTGGTAGGGCGGAGTGTTGATCTGAATGGCGCGAGCTTCACGATTGTGGGAGTTTTGCCGCCGGGGGCTGGCTATCCGTCGGAAGGCGAAGTGTGGATGCCGTTGTCGTTGCTGGAACAGCCGACGCGGGTTTCGCGGGTATTTCATTCGGTGCGCGTGTTGGGCAGGATGAGGGCGGGCGTGGAACTGCCAGCGGCAAGGACCGAGATGCAGGCGATTGCCGGGCGACTGGCTTCGACTTATCCGGCGACGAATCGCGGTGTGGGAGTAATGATGTCTCCCCTGAGGGATCAGCTTGTAGGAAGACTACGGCCGGCGATTCTTAGCTTGATGGGAGCGGTGGTGCTGGTCCTGTTGATTGCGTGCGCGAATGTCGCCAGCTTACTGCTGGTGAGGGCGACGGCGAATCGGCGGGAAGTGGCAGTTCGGCAGGCGCTTGGGGCGGATCGGGCGCGGCTGTTCTCGCAGTATCTAGCGCAGGCATTGATGATTTGCTCGGCGGGTAGCGTGCTGGGAGTGGCGTTGGCTGCCGTTGCGCTGCCGTTGTTGCGGATTGCGCTGGCTCATAGCGCCGGCCTCGACGCTTCGATGATTCGATCGGTGAGTCTGAGTATTCCTGTGCTGGTGTTCACGCTGGGAGTGTGCACTGTCACGGCGCTGCTGTTTGCGATGCTGCCGGTGGTGCGCGGTGCTTTTGGCCGCAATGCGGTCAATCTCGTGGAGGATCTACGGCCGGGTGAGCGGGGAAACAGCGGTATGCGCTCGTGGGGCCGGGGAGCGCTGATTGCGGGCGAGATTGCCGTCGCGGTAGTTGTGCTTTTTCTAGGGACGCTGGTGATACGGAGCTATCAGAAGCTGGTCGCGGTTGACGCGGGATTCCGCGTCGATCATCTGCTGAGCGCGGAGATTACGCTTCCCGGACCGAAGTATACGGATTCGAATACGGCGACGGGGCTGTTCTTTCAGCAGCTTCTGCAGAAGCTAGGGGAGTCGCCAGGGGTAGTCGCAGCGGGTACTACGACGCAGACGCCGCTGCAATCGTCGCAGGTGATGACGAGGTTTCTGATCGAGGGTGTTCCGCAGCCGGCACCAGGGGCGTTTCCTGCGGCGCAGTTTCGTTATGTGAGTGGGGATTTCTTCCGAACGATGGGGCTAGGGCTGAAGGAAGGGCGGATCTTTAGCCAGAAGGATATTGACGATGCCGCGAGCTTTGCCATGGTCAATTCGGCGTTTGCGAGAAAGTATCTGACAGGCAGAGACGCTATCGGAGCCAAGATCATTTTGGGAGTCTTGAGTCCGAGTCCTACGAAGATTCCGGTGGTGGGGGTGGTGACTGACGCTCGTGATCTTGGAGTTGAGACTGAGCCTCAGCCGGAGCTGTATTTACCGGGCTACGGGGTGCATGAGGTGCTGCTGGTGAGGTCGTCAGTGAATCCAGAGGAACTGGCTTCCATCATCAGAAACACGGTGCGTCAGGTGGACCCGAATCAGCCGCTCTATCATTTGCAGACGCTGAATGCGGTGCTAGATGATTCGCTGGCGCGCCAGAAGATGACGGCTACGCTGCTGGGGATATTTGGATTTGTCGCGCTGGCTTTGGCAGCGATCGGAGTTTATGGAGTGCTGTCGTATTCAGTTGCGCAGGGCACTCGGGAGATCGGCGTGAGGATGGCGATTGGGGCTAGTCGCATGGATATTGTGCGGCTGGTGCTGAGGGGCAGTGGAGTGTTTGTGCTGGCAGGTGTGGCCGTGGGCCTTGGGGTGTCGTTTGCCGGTGGACGCCTTATCAATGGATTGCTGTTCCAGACGGGCTCGATGGATCCAATGTCGATTGTGATGACAGTTTGCGGCCTGACCGTGGTTGCACTCGTGGCGGTGATGGTGCCGGCAGGCCGCGCGGCCAGAGTGAATCCAACGGAGGCGCTTCGCGCGGAGTAGGGTTGAGGCTGGAGCCCTAACTCAGCGGCGTGCCGCAGCCGGAGCAGAATCGCGCACCCAGGGGATTGGTTCGGTTACAGTTGGGGCAGGTAACGGTCGCAGACTCAGTCGGCGCGGGGGCGGGAAGAGTCTGGATTGAGAGATTGATTGGCTGAGGATAGCCGGGTGCGACCCAGCCGGGATAGCCGACATAGCCGGGAATGACGATTCCCAATGAGGCTGCAAGAGCGGCGGCCTGGACGGCGTTGTACATGCGGACACGGCCGGGCATGAAGAAGCATTCGATGAAGCCGAGGATTGCGGGAATTCCTGTCCAGAAGAAGCAGCAGTAAAGGATTCCGAGGCCGGTGCGCCCGACATAGAAGTGATGAATACCGAAGCATCCCAGAAATAAGGCGAGAAGTACGCCGACGACTTCATCGCGTCGCACAGCTTCATATTGCTGCTGAAAGATAGCCTGGGGATTGGGATATGGATATGGTGTTGCGCTCATCGGATTGGCTCCTGGTTTCTACAATTTCTACATACGTTGCGGCTGTGCTTACAGTTCATTTTGAGGCGATCTGACCGCTTCCGGCAGGAAGATTTGGACCTCGTCTCGCTATAATCCTGCCCATGTCCAGTGCTCCGATCAAGCTCGATCCCAAGGCTAATGCGGCGACCCAAATCGCACAGCTGCAGGCGCTTTTGCGCCATCACGAATATCAGTATTACGTTCTGGATAACCCTACCATTTCGGACGCCGAATACGACACTTTGATGAATCAGTTGAAGGCGCTGGAGGCGGAACATCCTGAGCTGCTGAGTCCGGATTCACCGACCCAGCGCGTGGGGGGTCGGCCAGCTGAGGGGTTCCAGAAGGTGCCGCATTCGCGGGCGATGCTGTCGCTGGACAATGCTTACAACGAAGAAGAGCTGCGCGACTGGGATCGCCGGGTTCATGAGCTGGCTGGAACGCTGCCGGTAAGGTACATTGCTGAACTCAAGCTTGACGGGCTCAGCCTGGCGCTGCGTTACGAGATTAGTGCACATGGGGATGCCCGGCTGCTTCGCGGGTTGACGCGCGGTGACGGGCAGATTGGTGAGGATGTGACGACGAATGTGCGGACGATCCGGAGCATTCCGCTAAACATTTCGGCGTCGAAGCTGCGGGAGGCAGGGCTTGCCGAGGCGGGAGAGGGCTTTGAGGTGCGGGGAGAGGTGGTGATGCCGCTTGCCTCATTTCGCAAGGCGAATGAGGAGCGGGAGCGGGAGGGGCTGGCACCGGCGGCGAATCCGCGGAACTATGCCGCGGGTACTCTGAGGACGCTCGATACGAAGGTGGTGGCGCAACGGAGGCTGGATTTTTATGGGTATTTTCTGTTGCTCAATGGCGAATATAACCCTGCAGGTCAGCATGCCACTCTGGAGACGCTTACGACGATGGGATTTCGAGTAAACCCTCATCGCGATTTGTTTACGAGTGTGGACCAAATTCTGGCTTTTCTAACGAAAGTGGAGGAGACTCGCGAGGAGCTCGGATACGAGATTGATGGCGTGGTGATCAAAGTGGATTCGCAGGCGACACAGCTGCGGCTGGGATATACGGGACGTGCTCCACGATGGGCGATTGCGTATAAGTTCACTGCGAGAGCGGGGATTACGCAGGTTCGCAATATCAGCGTTACAGTGGGGCGCACCGGCAAACTGAGTCCACTGGCGACGCTGGTGCCGGTGATTATTGGCGGGACCACTGTTGTGCGTGCTGGCCTTTTCAATGCGGATGAGGTGGCTCGACTGAATGTGCGCGGCGGAAGCTGGGTCAAGGTCGAGCGCGGTGGCGATGTTATTCCGAAGATCGCAGAGGTGATCGTCGATGCCGAGCATCCAGAAGGCAGGGATGTGTTTGAGATGCCGGCGAATTGCCCGGTTTGCGGAACGCCTGTGCAGCACACGGAGGGGGAGGTCGACTCCTATTGCGTGAATGTGGATTGCCCGGCGCGGCTGGCGCAGTCGTTGATGTATTTTTCGCATCGTGGGGTGATGAACATTGAAGGGCTGGGCGAGGCGCTGGCGATTCAATTGTTGGAATCGGGGTTGGTGAAAAGCATTGCTGACCTGTACGCGCTGACCGAGGAACAGTTACTCACGCTGGAGAGGATGGGTAAGAAGTCGGCGCAGGGGATTCTGAAGCAGATTGAGAACTCAAAGCAGGCGGGCCTGATGCGGCTGCTGATGGGTCTGGGTATTCGCATGGTCGGAGAGAGGACTGCGGAGCTGCTGGCGGGAGAGTTTGGGAGCATGGAGGCCATTGAGGCTGCTTCTCAGGAGGAACTGGAGCAGGTACAGGAGGTGGGACCAAAGGTGGCTGCTTCTGTGCATGAGTTCTTCTCGATTGAGAAGAACCGCGAGCTGATTCGAAGGTTGGCTGAGCTTGGTTTGAGGATGACGGCGGAGAAGAAGCAGAGGACGACACAGCTGGCAGGATTGACGTTTGTGCTTACCGGGACTTTTCCTACGCTGAGCCGCGAAGAAGCGAAAGAGAAGATAGAGGCGGCGGGCGGAAAGGTGAGCGGATCTGTGAGCAAGAAGACGAACTATGTTGTGGCGGGCGAGGAGGCGGGCAGTAAGCTTGCTAAGGCGCAGGAGCTTGGAGTGCCGGTGATCGATGAGGCGGCGTTGCTTGAGTTGATGGAATCCGGGAGGGCGTAACTATTCGTGTTCTTGAGAGCTTCCGCCGCATGGACATGCACCGGTTACCTACTTACTCTGATTTCGATAGTGTTCTCCAAATTCTCAGCCGCGCTTATTGCTGTGTCTTTTGCGGGTGCCGGCGTGGCTCTGGGGCAGGATCCTTTAAAGGCATATCCCAATAACTACAAGCTCATCTTTGATAACGCTGATGTGTCTGTGATTCGGGTGCACTATGGACCGCACGAGAAGGTTGGTGTTCACGATCACTCAAAGTTTCCGACGATCTATGTGTACCTGAATGACGCGGGGCCAGTGCGGTTCTCGCACGATGAAAAGCCGCCTTTCGTATTGACTCGTCCGGCTGTCAAGGCGGGATCATTCCGCGTTAGTCCTGGCCGAGTCGAACGGCACACCGTGGAGAATCTGAGCGATGGTAGTTCGGAGTATCTACGCATTGAGTTGAAGCGGATTCCGCTGCACGGCGGATTGCGAGCGTACCGCGGGGCTGCTCCTGCTACGCTCGCCTCGGGAACTCGGGAGGAGTATGCGGGTCGAGAGGTGTCGATTGAGCGGATTGTGTGTGATCCGGGCGCGGCTTGTGCGGCGAAGTCCTCTGGTACTCCTGTGTTGCTTGTGGCGTTCTCCCCGATCAAGGTCGCGGTGGGAAGCAGGGCGCCTCTTGCAAAGACGTTACAAGGTGGAGAAGTCGAGTGGCTGCCGAAGGCCGATGGTGTCTCGATCGCGGCTGCCACGCGGGGTGCGGCACATCTGCTCGAGATAAAGTTTCATCGCCCACCAATGTGATCTGGAGCACGGTACCGATTCAGGGCTAGCTGGATGAGGGCCGCAAAGGACGGCACAACCATAGAAAACAGCGCGACTATCTGAAGGGGCGGCCTCCAACTGTTGGTTACGTATCGGATTGCGAAGAAGGCGTAGACGATGACAGGAAGGGCTGCGAAGATTCGCGTCGCGGAGACTTGTGGCCTGTTTCGCCAGAGCCAGCCTGCGAGCCAGTAGACGATGAAGGTCGTCAGGAGCCAGCCGAAGTAGTTATGGCGCGGGACGCCGAAGTAGGCTCCACCGTTTTCCCAGATCCAGTTGCCCTCGGCGGACATGCCCGGGTCCATGACGGCGTCCCACCCGGTCATTACGCATGCAGCAATGGCGGCGAGGCAGGTGAGGCCGGGGATTGTTCGGGTGTTGATGCCGCTCAGCAACGCGCAGGCGACCGTCCATGACGGGTAGATCATCATGAACCATCCGAGTGGAATGAGGACTGGGACGTGACCGAGCCTTGCGCCGAGCATATCGCTGTAGTGGTAGTGGCCGAAGACGATGCCGGTGCGGACACCTATCTCTTCGAGGAGATACGAGACGATGGCGGAGACGGCGAAGAAGATTCCGGTTCGACCCCAGCCCTCCATGGCCACGCAGTGAACGAGCGCGAACAGGACGAAGACAAGCGTGAATCCTGTGTCGCTGAGGTCAGGCAGGTGAATCCACGGCCAGACGGCCTCGGTGAGAATGAGGTACATCGTCGCAGCAAACAAGATCCATGCAGCTGATCGAAGCCAGCGATTCACAGCACTCTCCCTCAGCGTGGAATGGTTTCTACGATAGCAGAATTCACTTCAAGCGAGAGGCTGCTGAGCGATGTAAGGTCCGTCTCTTCAAGCGGACTTGTCAGGGGTGATTCGATTCAGATAGTTATGGAGCGGCTGCCTAATCGACCTTTCGGGTGCTCATCCCTGTTTCACCTGCGTTGCTACGCCATTTGCGAAGGTTACTGTCCACTTTTTGTCGCCTGCGGTATAGGTCACGGTGCGATCGCCCTCGGTCTTGGAATCGGTCTCCATCAGCATTCCGACGGCCATGCGGGTTTGGTTCTCGGTCATGCCTATTTTGGGCTCATGCGTCGCTACAGCATCCCAGACGGATTTGGGCCAGTTGTCGTAGATGGTTTTCGGGTCTTCGTAGTAGAAGAGCTGATCGCAGTATAGGGTTTCTTCGTTGCCCTCGGCGTAACCAATCGCGGCGGCGTATGTGCCTGGCTTTGCGTCTGGGTTTCCGTCAAGGGTGAAGACGGCGAAGTATTGGCGATTGCCGTGTGGGATGCGGTTCTCTTCGCGACCAGGAGCTACGGACTTGACAAGCTTGGAAATGGAGAGCTTTTCGGCTGAAGGAAGCACGCCGATGCGCTTGCCAAACTGGACTACTCCGGCAACATAGGGATAGTAGGGCAGAGAGTAACCGGCTTTGATCCAGACTGGTTTTCCTTCAAGCTGCTTTGCCTGGTCGAAAGTAGCGAAATAGTACCGCGTGATGACCGCGAGTTCATCCTGCGTCAAAGGCTTGGCTTGGTCTGCCTGACGCGTGATTACACCGGGATCCTGCCGGGCCTTCCAGACGAAATAAAGGCGCAGGCCGGCGATAAGAAAAACCAGAACGATTGGCAACGCGATTTTCTGCCATGTTTTCATGCAGACTCCTGAATTGACTGGTGAGTGATTTGCTTAGCTGCTCAGGCGAAGACCCGACCTGCCAGCATCATCTTGATTCCACGCAATGCCTGCCTGGTTCGTTCTTCGTTCTCGATCAGCGAAAAGCGGACGTGGCCGTCTCCGTACTCGCCAAATCCGATGCCCGGACTGACGGCGACTTTAGCATCGGTGAGCAGGAGTTTGCTGAACTCAAGTGAACCAAGAGAGCGAAATTGTTCGGGAATTCGCGCCCAGACGAACATGGTGGCTTTGGGCAAGGTGACTGGCCAACCGGCACGGTTGAGGCCTTCGACGAGCACGTCGCGGCGCTTGCGGTAGTTGTCGCAGATCTCGGCGACGCACTGCTGTGGGCCTTCGAGAGCGAGAATTGAGGCGACCTGGATTGGAGTGAAGGTGCCGTAATCGAAGTAGCTCTTAAGGCGGCCCAGCGCCGCAACAAGGGTCGGGTTGCCGACCATGAATCCAACGCGCCAGCCCGGCATGTTGTAGCTCTTGGAAAGCGTGAAAAATTCCACCGCGACGTCTTTTGCTCCGGGTACCTGCATGACGGAGGGCGGCTTGTAGCCATCGAAGGCGATGTCGGCGTAGGCCAGATCGTGAATGAGATAGAAGCCGAATTCTCGCGCCATCTCCACGAGGCGGGCGAGGAAGGGAAGCTCGACGCACTCGGTGGTTGGATTCGACGGGAAGTTGACGATGAGAGCTTTGGGCCGCGGCTGCATGCGGGGGATGAGCTTCTCGAGCTCGACGAGGAATTGCTCCTTGTTTTCAATCGGAACACTTACAACGTGCGCACCAGCGATGACGGGTCCGTAGATATGGATCGGATAGCTCGGGTTGGGCACTACGACCGTGTCGTTGGCATCGAGGATAGCTAGGCAGAGGTGGGCTATTCCTTCTTTGGAGCCGATGGTGACGATGGTCTCGGAGGCGGGGTCGAGGTCGACGTCGTAGCGGGACTTGTACCAGTTTGCAATTGCACGGCGAAGACGCGGGAGACCTTTGGAGACTGAGTAGCGGTGAGTGACGGGTTTCTGGGCAGACTCAATCATCTTGTCGAGGATGTGCTTCGGGGTAGCTCCGTCGGGATTTCCCATGCCGAAGTCGATAATGTCTTCGCCACGGCGCCTGGCCGCTACCTTCATCTCTCCGGTGATGTTGAAGACGTAGGGTGGCAGGCGCTTGATTCTAGAAAACTCTTCCATCGAAATATCTTAGCTGACCTGCATTTGGCTCAGAGAGGCGGTTGTGGCAAGCTGCTTAAACTGCAAAATTTACAGGCGTTTCATATTAAGCCGAAGTGCGGACTTTAGGATGACAACGCTCGCTCAAATCATGTTGAAGGGAAACTCTTGTGAATCGACTATTGCTTTGCTCAGCACTCGCGGCCGTATCTCTCGCCGCGGTCTCAATTCCCCAGGCGCAAGCTCAACCTACCTTAATTGCCAAAGGCCTTCTGACCGGCAGCCGCGCCGGCAGCTATGCCGATCTTTCGGGGCTGAAAGGGAATCTGGAAAACGGAGTTCCGGCAAATCTGCTCGGCGGGCTTGGATCCGGGATTGCTCATGTTTCGGGTGATCGCTTTTTGGCACTGCCGGATCGCGGACCGAACGCGGTCAGCTTTGATTCGGCTGTCGATGACACGGTGAGCTATATCAACCGCTTTCACACAGTGAAGATGAATCTGAAGCCCAACAGCGGCGCAGGGTTGCCGTTTACGATTACCCCGGAGTTGGAGTCGACGACATTGCTCAGCAGCGTTACCCCGCTGGTTTATGGCTCGGGCTTTGGTCTGGGTGTCGGCTCAGGAGAGCCTAAGGAGAACACACGGTTTCTCCACTTTCTTACCGGGCGCTCAGACAACTTCGATCCGGCGCACAACTCGGGCGACCCGAATGATGCGCGGTTTGATACGGAAAGCATCCGGGTTTCAAATGACGGGCTGAGCGTTTTTATTTCGGATGAGTATGGTCCGTATATTTACCAATTCCTGCGGTTTGGCGGTATTCGCCTGCGTACTTTCACGTTGCCGGAGAAGTACTACGTCAAGACTCTGAGCCCGATGGGCGACACTGAAATTGCGGACAACACCAGCGGCAGAGTTGCCAACAAGGGGATGGAGGGACTGGCGATTACTCCGGATGGGCGGACGCTGGTTGGGATTATGCAGAATTCGCTGATTCAGGATGCTGCCCTCGGTGGCGCTGCGGCCAATATGCTTCGCATCGTGACCGTCGATATTCTCTCCGGGAGGGTAACGCACGAGTATGCCTATGAATTAACTACAGGCTCGGGCGTGAGCGAGATCGTTGCGCTGAACAATCATGAGATGCTTGTGGACGAGCGTGACGGCAAAGGGCTGGGAGACGACAGCAAGGCGAAGGTCAAGCAGATTTTCAAGATCGATCTGCAGGGTGCGGTAGATGTGAGCAAGATGGATGGCACCGATGCAGCGGCCAATGCGGTGAGCAAAACGCTCTTTCTGGATATCGTGAAGGTTCTGGGCGCGAATGGGGTTACTTCCGACCAGGTTCCGGCGAAGATTGAGGGCCTGGCGTTTGGGCCCGACGTCAAGACCAAGAGCGGTGCGATGCATACGCTGTGGGTTGCAAACGACAACGACTTTCTGCAGGACTTCGATGGGCCGAATACGAATCCGAATCAGTTCTTTGTTTTTGGATTTACGGATGCGGATCTGAGCGGATCGAAGTATGTGCCGCAGGAGCGATTTGGGTTTCTGGAGTAATAGCGCGAGGGCGAAGACCGCAGCAGCAGGCCAGCGGAGTTCGCTGGCCTGTTCTGTTTTGCGAGGGAGTGGCTGCGTTGGCAGAGCGCGGAGAAATTTCCGTACAATTATGGAAGTGCCTGTTACCGCAACATTCAGTGTCGAGCCGCGGGTTGTGATTCATGCTCCCGCGCTGCTGCGTATCTGGCATCTGGCAAGTCTGGATGCTCCTACCGTGGCGGTGGTGTGGACGCTGGCGCTGGCGCGGGTGGCGGGCGTTCGGATGCCTTTTTGGGTTCCGGCTGTAATCGCGCTGGCGGCGTGGTGTTGTTATGTGTTCGACCGGATTCTTGATGCAAGGAGCGCGAGAAGCCCTCTTCGGACTCGGCATCACTTTCACTGGCGTTATCGGCGGATTTTCATTCCTGCCGCGCTGGGCGCCGCAATCACAGCCGTAGCACTGGTACTGCACTCTATGCCTGTGGTCGCCAAGGAGCGCAACTCTGTGCTTGCAGTGGCGGCGATTGCGTACTTCACAACGGTACACAGTCCTTGGCGTCCGCGAATGTCGCGTTTTCGCGTTCGCATGCCGAAGGAGTTTCTGGTAGGGCTGCTGTTCACTCTTGCGTGTGTTGCGCCGGTCTGGTTCAGGGCACCGGCATATCGAGTCGAGCTACTTCCGGCTGTGCTCGGATTCATTGCTCTCGCATGGTTGAATTGCCACGCTATCGAGAGCTGGGAGTCGGAGACCCTGCTTCCGGAGATGGCCAAGGTTTTTGTGGCGGCTCTGGTTGTCTGTGCTGTCACGATGCTGGCGGCTGTGTGGGTGGCATCGTGCCATCAGCCCAGGGTGGCCCTGCTGCTCGCTCTGAGTGCTACAAGCGCGGCTGCGCTCGCGGTATTGGATCGCGGCAGGAGCTATCTTGATCCGATCGCATTGCGGGCGGCTGCGGACTTCGTCCTGCTTACTCCGGTGGTGATGCTGGCGTGCAAATAGATTCTGCTTCCGACCAATTTGTTCGAGTTTTGGATCGCGAGCGATCAGCGCCGAATTTCGATCGGGTCGCGTGGGTTTATAGATGGATGGAATATTTCAGCTTCGGCCCGTTTTTGTGGTGGTCACGAGCTGCATATCTGTCACAGCTTGAGCATTGCAAGCGCGCGCTGGTTCTTGGTGACGGGGATGGGCGATTCACGGCGCGGCTGATGCGATTGAATTCCGAAATCGAAGTTGAAGCGGTAGATGTGAGTGGGATTATGATCGACTTGCTTCGGAAGAATGTGGCGATTAATTCTGACCGCCTGACAACGCATGTTGCCGATCTTCGAACGTGGAAGCCGGTAGCTTCGGCTCGATACGATCTGATCGTAACGCACTTTTTTCTGGACTGCCTCGCTAAGGACGAGGTAGCGGCGTTGGTGGCAGCAATCAAGCCTGCACTAGAGCGGGATGCTGTCTGGGCGGTTTCGGAGTTTGCTGTGCCTGAGACGCCATTTGGCCGATTGGTCGCTCGGCCTGTTGTTGCCATGCTCTACTGGGCGTTCGGCTGGTTGACCGGGATGCGAATCAAGTTTCTGCCGGACCACCAGGAAGTCCTTACCGCGGCAGGGTGGTCTCTGAGAGCGCAGAGGGGATGGCTCAAGGGATTGCTGATGAGCCAGCTGTGGCAGTTTGATTCTGGGAAGCAGTTCGTGTAAGGCATGGTAATTTTGCTTGACACACGTCGCGTTCGCGAGCACAGTTCTAATTCTTAGACAATCGCTCCTCTTTACTTCACTGAAATTGTCTCGCAGGCATGGGATGTATTTCGCAGCGGAGGCTTGTTCATGCAATCGATGCACATCTCTCATCTGAGTCATCTCAATCATTGGGCGGTTCTTGTTTCTGCTGTGATCCTCTGGCTGCTGGGGGCCATATGGTATTCACCAGCGTTATTTGTCAGGCCATGGATGGCGGCGTTGGGCGTGGATCCAAATCGCAAGGATAAGAGTGGGCTTGTGTCGGGCATGATCTCTTCACTGGTTGGAGATCTTATCCTGGCGTTTGTGCTGTGGCACATGATTGCATGGGCGCACGCTGACAGCTTTGGAATGGGAGCGTTTATTGGATTTTTGTGCTGGCTGGGATTCATCGCGGCCCCGCAATTTCCGCAAGGGATTTATGAGCGCCGGCCTTTCATTCTTTTTCTCATCAACACGGGCTACTGGCTGGTGGGCATGATTGCTGTCGGTGGGCTTCTCGCTGTGTGGAAATGACTCGCATGGAGGGACCGATGGAAGGCAAACAGTCGGCTCAGTTCTGTTGAAGTTTTTTGGCCTTGTCGAGCTCGTTTTTTGCTTCCTGAGTGCGGCCCTGGCGTTCGTAGGCGACTGCGAGCTGAGCGTGGGCCTCGGCATATTGCGGATCGGCGGCGATTGCGTCGAGATAACGGTCGACAGCCTCGGTGATCTGTCCTCGCTCCAACGCCTGATTTCCCGCGTTGGTGTTGAGCATAGCGCGTTGATGGTTCACGGCTGTACGGCTCAAGTCGGCTGCGGTCTTACGCTCGCCTGCTGCTTCGTCGTGCTTGCCGTTTTCTGCGAGCACGGCGGCCAATGTGATGTGGGGGCCGGGCTGGTTGGGCAGCAGCTCGACAGCTTTGCGGAGGGCGACTTCGGCTTCTTCGCGTTTGTCCATTTGCTTCAGCACACTGCCGAGGATTGCCCATCCGTCACCATTGCCGGGGCGCAGTGCAAGCGCTGCTCGGAGCTGCATAGCGGCGTCCTCCAGCTTGCCTAACTGCATGTAGAGGATCCCCAGAGTGTAGGGCGGATCGGGGAGTGTGGGATCGAGACTGGCGGCCTTCGCGAGTTCGCGGATCGCGTCGTCCATGCGGTCTTTGAGTTTGTATGCCAAACCCAGATCGTAGTGAAGTTGGGGGCTGTTGGGATCTAGCTTCTGGGCTTCCTGGAACTGCACGATCGCCTCGTCGAAGTGGGACTGCTGCAGCTCGGCTACGCCGAGGTTTTCATGCACTACGGGGTCGTTTGGCGTTGCTTTCAGTGCGCGTTCAAGATAGGGTACGGCGTCCTTTGCTTTGCCGGTTTGCGTGAGCGCCAGCCCGAGGTTGGTCAGGGCCTGGGGATTTGCCGGGTCGTGCTCGAGTGTTTTTTGGAATAAGGGGATCGATGCCTCTTGCTGGCCCAGACGCTGCAGAGCCATCGCGAGCGCAAGCTGCCCGTCTGGGAGATTTGGATTGAGCTTCAATGCGTGCTCGAGATGCGGAACGGCATCCTGATCGTTGCCCATCGCGGATAGGGCTCGCCCCAATTCGTAGTGGGCGAGGGGGTTTTCTGGAGCAAGCTGAGCAGATTCTTCCAGCTCTTGAAGTGCTTCCGGATACTGCTCTTGCTGCGCAAGTGCGACCCCGAGATGCATATGAACCTGCGCGTTGTCGTTGGGCGCCAGCCGGATAGCCTCGCGAAATTGCATGACAGCGTCAGGCCAACTTTTCTGCTGTGCGAGGATCGAGCCGAGTTCGTCGTGCATCGTGGACTGTCGCGGGGGGTCTTCCCTGCCTGAAGCGTGCTGTGCTTGAAGGGCTTTGCGCACCTGCGTCTCTGCAGCTGAAAAGTTCTTCTCCGCGGTGAGCTTTATCGCGAGGGCCTCGGAAGCCAACGCAAGGTTTGCCTCGGTTGTCGGATCGCCCGGCTTTAATACCAGCGCTTTTTCGAATTGCGCGATAGCCTCTTCGGGCTTTCCCATTTCTGCGAGGAGTGCGCCAAGGGCCTGATGTGGTTCCGGCAGTGCGGGAGCGAGTCTCGTGGCCTCTGCGAAATCGCGCCTGGCTTCCTCGAGATTTCCGGCCTGCATGGCTGCGAAGCCGTTGCGGAATGCTGTGTCGGCGCGCTGCAGTGCGCCTGGGGCCTGAGCATGATCCTGCGAGACCGCTGTCGATGCGTGCAGGGACAAAGCCAGAATCAAGCCGCAGAGGGAAATGCGCACTGGCTACCTCGCTCCGGCTGGCTTGGGATCATTGCGGTGCTGGATTTCCACGGCGCGTTTGTATTCCTGATTGGCTTCGGCAGTTCGGCCCAGCGCTCGATATGCCTGGCCAAGAATGTTGTGGGTCACGTAGTTGTCCGGGTCCATGGTCGCTGCGCGGTTGAGATAGTGGATCGCCTGAATTGGCTGATTTAGCTTGACCAGCGCTTCGCCGAGGAGGATATAGGGTCCAGTGGAATTTGGTTCGAGTAACACTGCTTTATTGAGCGCTTGCCGGGCCTGTTCGAATTGCCCGCTACGGATAAATGCGTCTCCCAGGCGGTCGTATAGGGCACCGTTGAGCGGGTTGAGCTTTCTCTCGGCCTCCAATTCCTGGACGGCCATGGGCAAGTCAGCTTTGGCGAGGGCTATTTCGCCAAGCAATTGATGGGCTAGCGGCAGCGATGGATTTATCTCCAGGGACTTGTGCGCGAACAAGGCTGCTTCATCGGCAAACTCTCGACGGAGAAGGAGGCGAGCAGTGGCCAGGTAGGCCTCTGCCGATTCAGGTAGAAATCCAAACTGCGCTGCAAAGGCTCGACGCGCGTCGTCGTAACGTCTGGTGTCGGCATAGCAGAGACCGAGGACGTATTGAGGCTCCACGTTCGCACCGGCGGCCGAATCATGAGCCTTCTCAAGAAGCGGAATCGCTTCTGCAGGTTTGCCAAGCCGATAGAGAGTGACACCGCGCATTTCGGTCGATTCGCGGTCGCCGGCATCCTGGGCCATTGCTTTTGCGAAGGCCGACTCGGCCTCTGGAAGTTTTTCTTTCTGGTAGAGGATGAGGCCGCGCATGCGCTCTACGCCGGGTTGTTCAGGCGTGGTTGCTGCCAGAGCGTCGAGCTCGGTCAGGGCCTGATCGAGTCGGCCTTTGGCGGCGAGAGTGCGGGCTTCTTCGAGCGATGGCGTAGAAGCGACCCCGGCCTGCGCTGGTGTATTGTTTTGTGCCTTAGCGATTGCGGGCGCTAACGTAGATAGCAGCACGAGTAGCCCGACGAGTCGCTTCATTGTGTCACCTGCTCTAGTTTATCCGGTTGAATTTGTGCCCACAAAATGAGAGTGGGGAGCCGAAGCTCCCCACTTGTTATGTTCATGTTGCTGGTTTAGAACGTGAGTTTCAACGAAAGCTCCAGGTATCGTGGGCCGGGACCAGGGGCTTCTCCGTTGATCGTTCCGGGCGACTGCACGTTGGCTTGAGGGTTGCCCGCATTGATGTGATTGAATGCGTTGTAGGCGTCGGCACGTGCTTTCACGTCGACTTTTTCCCAGATCGGGAACGACTTAGCCACCGAAATATCGGTGTTCCAGAAGCTCGGTCCCCAGTAAGTGTTGCGTCCATTGTTGCCAATGTTGTCCAGACCTGGATCGGTGAAGATAGCGCCGCCGACAACCTGCGCAGGGAAGAAGGTCCGGGTTGAAGTGTTGGCATTAAAGTCGGTCAGCTGCGTCGTCATACGAGCGGCTGTCTTATTTGGATAGCATGGTGCCGACCCAGGAATTTCGCTGTGGCAGTTGAAGGTAGGGGTGAATGGCAGGCCGCTCGATATGTTTACTGTGCTCGAAACCTGAAATCCTCCCAGAAGCAGGTCTTCCGCCCGATTGGCACCGCTGAGGTAATGCCTTCCCCTTCCAACGGGAATCAGATAGGTGCCGTAGGCAGTAAAAGAGTTTTGCCGGACGTTGCTGTCGCGTCCATATGCGACTCGTTTGCTCCAGGTAGCATATTGGCTTGCTTCACTAAAGGCACTGGCCCACTGGTAATTGGCGTTGAGAGATAGTCCTTTCCAATTCTGCTGAGCCAAAGTTACTTGCAAAGCGTTGAAGTTGGTGTTCTGGTCATCCCCGTTTAGCTGGATTCCCTGGGTCCAGCCGCACTGACCAGCTACATCAGCAGGAGTGGCACTCGTATTGCCGGCGCAGGCAGGCAGAGATCCACCGTAGTACCGCTGCAGATAGTTCTGGTTGGACGTTGCACCATCGGCTAGTCTCACACCATTCTCGATTCCAACGCCCGTGCCTGGAATACTCGGATCCCAGTGAAGAGCCTGCCCGTTGAATGTTGAGAGCGTCTGGCCGTATGCCGAAAACGTGGAAGGCAGATTGATCGCAGCTTCGTTGGGATTGGTGCTGTTGCCATCTCCGTCGCTCAGGGTATTGGTTCCCTTATTGCCGACGTATGTGAGCGTAAACGAGAGCGTTGGGGTAACTGCGCGCTGAAAGCTCACGTTCCACGCATCCAGGGTTGGGAAACGAAGCGGATTCTGCCGTGCCTTTGAGTTCACATTCGCGCCGTCGTTGGGAAGGAGTCCGTTTGACGGGACGGATGGGAACATATATGCAATAGGACCGCCGCTGCCGCCAACCGTAACCGGTGGCGGATTCGTGTTCGATCCGGACCAGTTCGCGCCGCCCGCGCATCCTGGATTATCTGCGTCAGTGCCCAGGCAGAAGGCAACGCCGGTGTTGGAGTCAGCTGCATTCGAGAGGCTCTGATTGGCCAGCACCGGTATGTTCTGCGTAACGGTATGACCAAAGATCGAACCAAACACACCGATGTCGAAGCTGCGTCCATAGCCGCCTCGAATTACGGTCTTTTCATTTAGCTGATAGGCGAGGCCGATACGTGGCTCAAACTGGTGGGACATACGCGCTTCCCAGCCCATGTTTGTGCCGATGCCGCCAACTCCCGCAACATGCAGGAAACCATCATTCATATTGAGCAGGGCGCCTTTTCCCGCGCCATTGACGGTCTCCGGGAAGTAGTACTCCCATCGCAGGCCCAAGTTGAGCGTCATCTTGCTGCTGGCCCGCCATGTGTCCTGTCCGTAGAAGAAGGTTCGCTTCTGGAACTCCTTGGCATTGGTTGAGGTTGACACATAGCGTGAGAATGTTGCGACGTCTCCCAGCGCGAGGCTCGCGAAAGGAAGTCCGTTCGCGCCATCGTTGGAGGTCGGTCCGGCCGTGATATTCAACTGGCCGGTGCGGTTTGTGTCAGACGGTACCCGAAGGTTGCGCCCGTATCGAAGATCGGCTCCTACTTTGATGGAGTGGTTGCCGATCACCTTGGTCCAGTTGTTTACGATTTGATACTGGTCCTCGCGCTCGGTTAATGGGCAGTTGCATCGGCTGATATTGAGGCCGTCACCCCAAAGCGGCTGGGTGCTGCCGCCGGCCAGTGTTGAGATATTGAATGAAGGCAGACCACCGGTCGATGTATCGCCAGTATTCAGTCCTGTCAGACCCAAGGCCTCAGCCGCTGCTGCGGTCTGATCGTTCTTTGCGTCGATGATGTTATAGCGCAAGTATCCGAGGCGAAGGTCCATGATCAACTTGGGGTTGAATACATAGTCCGTGCCCACCGCGACGCTGTCGTCGGCGCTGCTGGAGTCCCCACCGTAGCCTCCAAGACCAAACCCACGTCCGCCAAGCCCGTTGTAGAGTTGTCCTCCGCTCAGGGTGTTAGTCCATCGAGAGAAACGGACAAAAGCATTCATCTTCTGGTTGATGGTGTCGTCAACCCGCACAGCCCAAAGATCGCTGTTGAAGCCGCCAGTGCCATTGGCGCGGTAATTGGAATCCAACCCGCCGAGGTTTCCGCCCGACTCTGCGTTAATGTAGGGCTGCAATGTTGTCAGGATGTTCTTCCACTGCTTTGAAACCAAAGCGTCGGGAATGATGTTTCCGGGGAAGGCTACTGCCGTGCCGGAGCGGTTGTCGTAAATCTGTCCCTGCCCGCTGGGTAGGTTGGCCAGGTACTCGCTGAAGTCGCAACCGTTTCCGCTTAAGCAGCTCGTTGCCAGCAGCTTCGAAGGAAGGGTATCCAGTTCTGAAATTCCACCCCTCTGTCGTTGGCCTTCGTAGTTGCCGAAGAAGAACAGCCGATCCCTGATGACACGGCCGCCGATCGAGCCGCCAAACTTGTTCTTGATTCCGGAAGGAACATCAGTGAACTGCCCCGGGTGCTGAGTAAACGGTTCTCGGGCCAGAAATTCATTTGAGGTTCTGAAGTCATACACGCTTCCATGGAAGCTATTTGAGCCAGACCTGGTCTGCACCGCCATCACGGCAGACACGGCTTTGCCCATCTCAGCGTCAAAGTTCTGCGTAGTGATCTTGGTTTCAGTGATTGAGTCCATTGAGGGGTTCACAACCACGATGCCTAGAATTGGATCCTGATTGTCTGTGCCATCGAGTTCGTATGCCACACCACCAAAGGCCTGGCCATCAATCTGAATCTGTCGCGATGCCTGAGGGTTTTCGTCCGCCGCGTGGGACCAGCCGAGAAGCTGTGCGCCGGGAAGGAGTAGCTGCAGGTTGGTGAAGTTCTGGTCGCCGACCGGAAGGTCAGACACCTGCTGCTGATCGAAAACAGTCGACACGTCGGCTCGATCAGTTTTCAGCTGGGGGGCAGAGTCGGCATTTACTTCAACGGTTTCGGCGCCGGCTCCGGTAACCTCGAGAGCGACATCGACGCGAGGGGAAGTATCCGCCTGAACCTGGATGCCTTTGCTTATATAGCTCTTGAATCCCGTAGCGTCGACCTTGAGGTCGTAGACGTCGGGAATCAGATGCGAAACGGTGTAGTCGCCGGTACCGTTGCTCGTGACAGTTTCGACTGTTCCCTTGGTTTCATCCGTTACAGTTACCGTGGCGTTTGGAACAACAGCCCCGGTCTTATCCGTCACTGTGCCAAAGATCGATCCGTAAACGGCTTGGGCGCGTGCGGGTGCGTTAGTGAGCAAACATCCGATGGCGAGGAGTGCCAAAGTGAATGTCGCCCGCATATTCTTAGTCATGCGGTCTCCTGAAATCGTTCAAATCGTTTTTGAATCTACTTTGTTTGCTCGGCAGGAGGGATAGGGAACCGCAGAGTCCGGGGATCCATCGCGGCTGTCTGTCCAGGTGAAGAGGAAGAGTCCTGGACGCTCGGCGATTTAGTGGCTCCACGGAATTGAACGGAAGTCTTGTCCCCCTGCGAACAATCCTGGCGAGTCCCGCCGTACTGGCCAAGCTCACTCTTCGTTCCCCGGCGTTTGAACTTATTCCATTTCTCGACCGGGCCGCCCGAAATACCTGCCCCATAGAACTGCAAGCTGAAGCCCACAATAAACACTTCGGGACACGCGAAACTCTAGTCCATACAGACAATCACTGTCAATGCCTTTCGGTCTCTGTGAAGCAACGGAGGAACCATAATCGGTCATGTCAAACATTGGAAGCGTTTTCAACGCGCCTCCCAGCCGAAATGGAGCCTATCGGGCTTGCTAGATGTAATAGAAAATAATCGCTTTAGTAGATCAAAATAGACCTCAGCGATCGATCCAATACTGATGAATGTTGCTCAAATGGCGGCGGTTCTCTGAGGAAATCTCTTGAAGTTAATATGACAAATGACAAAACTACTCTACGAAATGACATACCAATATTCCTACTGCCTTCTTGCGCTTCTGAGAGGGTCGGCGGGGTATTTTCAGGCGATTCTTGCGCCCGCAGCTGAACTCCATCGAAAGTTGTAGTAAATGCCTTTACTCCACGTTTGTCCGCTCTCCGTGGGCGAAGCAAACCATCTTCTCTGCTTAACTCAATTCGATTCTTATATTCCTGTAGCTCCTTCGAACTTTCGGTTTACGACCTTCATTTTCTGGAAGAATTTTTGATCTCACCGGAACATGACATTTGAGCAGCACTCTGTTGTGAGAGCTTCCGCAATGGATTGCGCAAAAGAAAAACAATTATTTGGTGTGTTGCCGATTCATCGAGCTACCTATCACGACAGCGATGACGACCTGAACGAATTGCCCACTCCAGATCCTTCGCCTGGCTGTCGTCAGGTGAAAACTCGAGAAGTCTGCTCAAAGTCTGCAAGGCAGCTTCTCGGTGGCCGACCTGACATTGCACTAGTGCCAGATTTATCCCCGCGCTCAACTGAGCGGGGTCATTGTCGAATGCGCGCTGCAGCAGGTCAATCGCTTTTTCATATTGGTTATCTGCGACCTTGAGAATAGCCAAATTTCCGGCTGCGACTGAGTCATGCCGATCGACACTCAATGCCATGTCATATTCTCGCGCTGCGGCGCGCTTGTCGCCCGTTAACTGGTCCAGCAATCCAAGTTGTGTGTGAAGCTCAGGGTCGGCGGAAGACCCCTCAAGTCCTTCGGCCCTCTCAAGCAGTTCAAGAGCGCGTTGCGCGGCGATCCTGTCCCCGTGGTTTGCCTGAAGACCATAAGCCAATCCCAAGTCTCTGATTTCGATGTTCACTGCATTTTTTTCACGAGAAGGGATTGGCACCAGGGCGAGGACTGACTCGGAATGCGAGGGGGCAAATTGCGGTTTTGTGAGTGGCAGCCGGGGAATTTGATGGTTGGTTACCTGTTCGTGCGCGATGTCGTTCGCCGTTACACGGGGCATATGGCACGAAGTACAGTCGGGATTTTCCGGATGGTGTTTCGCCGCGAAGCCGTCTTCCTCCAAGCCAGTGTTTTCTACTGCTTTTGGATCGTGGCATCCGAGGCATTTTGTCCTGTAGTAGGTGGCACGTTCCTGACGTTTCATTGAGCTCGTCGAGGCGTGTGGGTCATGACAGGTAGTGCATGTTAGTTTATCGCCTGCGTTCCTTTTGCAGACGCTGCGCAGGAGGGCTTCCCACTGACTGGTGGCTCGAGTCTCTGGTGTTTCTGCGTTTGACCCAGAGTTGTCTTTGGGACGACTTACGAAAAAACTGGCGTAGTCAAAGATGCTGTCGCCGGGACGAAAATCCAAGAGTCGCCGACCTTGATGGACAACGGCAGCTTCGCCTTCCAAGTGACAATTGAGGCATACTGAGTCACGGTGCGCTGCGGGCAATGCATTCAGATCGAGCATCTTTACTTTTCCGCTTGTAGCCAGATGCGCTGCAGGGTCGCCGTGACATGTCGTGCAGGAGATTCCGCCGTGGAGAAAAGGGGCTCCTGCGTAGCGGTTACGCGCCTCCGGTAGCGCGGGTTGCGGATTTGATGTGTGGCATCGAAGACATCCGGGGTCAACCGGCATTGTCAGAGGCACTTCGCGAACATTGGCGTAATTCGGAGCCATATCCCAGATGCGCTTTTTGGCGTACCAATTGATGGGGCTCTCGAACCAATACCCCTCCTGCTCGAACAGATAGGTGCGGCCGCGCCTGCCGGAACCGAGAAAATACACAAGTTCCCGCTTCCCTTTCAGCTCTCTATCGCGATCCGGATCGCCTATTGCTGCTGCGCCGGTTTGGGCTTGGAGGCTACGGTGGGGACT
>Ga0206964_10014_pt1 | contig 54694 bp, 50 predicted proteins | sample Alteio_BWOrgHeat_25_FD_152980 | JGI IMG/M metagenome (GOLD analysis project Ga0206964, IMG submission 152980) | Enriched cells from forest soil in Barre Woods Harvard Forest LTER site, Petersham, Massachusetts, United States -... | ecosystem: Environmental > Terrestrial > Soil > Temperate forest >...
CACTATTGCTAACCGATATTTTGCGTTCCTCCTGATCGAGCGATAGATGGAGATTTATATCGGGCAATCCCGCAGGAGGCGGAAATGCGGCATCCACCATGCCTTGTGTGGGCAGCACGATCGCAGCTATCGCGATGCATACAAGTGCCGAGGCTATCAAGGCGCGGGTTAGCCATACCTTGCGCCGTGCATACTGCAGCACGACTGCAGAGATCCCTACGATGAGGACGAGGGGAAATGAATAGACGTCCCCGTATGGGGTACCGACGCCACTTGATTCGGCGAAGTCACTCAGAAACGCGACCGCCACTATGCTTAGCAGGATCGCCAGCAAGGTTAGCGTCATTCGGACGAAGTTGCATGTGACGGCTGAGATTGCGACCAGCGGGACGACGACGGTTCCTGTGGCGAACAGCAGATTGAAGAGAAGCCCAGGGAGGTAGTTGAGCGGAGAAAAGCCCGCCTGGATGAGCAGTGCCCATTGCGCTACGGTGAATGGCAGATATATGAACGCGGCGACGAAGAGGGCCTTTGCCGCGAGCAGCTTTGGCCACTCATAGGGGCGCGTGATCCAGAATTGGCGGTCGCCAACTAAGGACTCGGCGTGAATCACCCTCGTGATTAATAGCCACCAGCTAGCTGGAACCAGGCCGGTGAGCACGTTTGCCACGATTTCAAGCCTGCGGGTGTCCGTGTACGAGAAGTTGAATCGGCTGACGGAGGCCCAGTTGACGGGATACGCCCATACGAAGGCTGCGGTGATTCCAAGCGAAATAAGGATCTCGGGCCAGAATCGGCGCACGTCTTTGGCGAAGATATGCAGGATTTGTTTCATGCTGCGGCTTCTTCCTGCGAAGAGTCGCCTTCGTGCTCCAACCGGTTGGCCTTGGCGGCTTTTGCCATGGCGAGGAAAATAGAGCGCAATCGCATAGGCTCGATGCGGATCGCGGTGGCCGTGGCGAGAAGTGCGCGCACCTGTTCTTCGCTGATGTTGGCTTGATGGTCTTTGTGAATAAAGCGGAGCTGTTGCGGCGAGAGCTCCGGGTTGAGCCAGTGGTTGGGCGGAGTCCAGTTCTGGGGCAGGGGTTCGGCCAGAGTTACAGTGACCTCCCGGAACCGCTCCATGAGGATGGACATTTCTTCAGAGAAGATCATGCGACCCTGCTCGAGGAAGCCGACATGGGTGGCGAAGGCTTCGATTTCGGCGAGGTCGTGGGAGGAGAGGAAGATGGTGGATTCGTGGGCCTCGTCGCGCAGGGCCTGGACCAGTTCGTCGCGCACAAAGGGGTCGAGGCCGGAGAGAGGCTCGTCGAGAACGATGGCATCGGGGCGATAGGCGAGAGAGCTTACGAAGGCTGCCTTCATACGCATGCCGCGGGAGAGGTGCTTTAACTTGCGCTTCAGAGGGAGATCGAACTGACGAATGAGACGGCGCTCGAGATCGCGGTCCCACTGCGGGTAGAAGCCCCGGAAATAGTTGAGCATGCCGCCGACGGTTGTCCAGTCCGCGAACTCCTGATTTTCAGAGACGTAGCCAATGCGGACGAAGCTCTTGCCGATGAGGTCGTGTGAGTTCGTTCCGAGGACAGTGATTTGGCCTGCAGTGGGGCTGAGGATGTTCATCATCAACTTGATGAGGGTGGTTTTGCCGGCGCCGTTTTCTCCGACGAGCGCGTAGACGGCGCCGCGCGGGATGCTGAAGCTGACGTTTCTGAGTACTGCGGTGCGCCCGAAGTTCTTAGAGACCCGGTGCGCTGAAATAGCTTCTTCCACTGTTCCTCACAATTAATGACTGTCCCTGACACATGGACCCTAACCCCGGGGGTCTGTGGGTTGAGGAAATTCAAGTGTTTGGGGACCGTCTCGGTCACGATAACATCCGAGGCGTTGAGCTTGTATTGCGAGAGTTACCGAGGGATTCCACTTCGTACGAGCAGACGGAATTGTTGGTGGTCGCAGTAGACTGTTGGCTGGGATATATTTAATCCGATGCGGAGGGGTGATCTTGAAGCCGACACTATTTTGGTCGTATTGCGCAGCCGTTGTAACTCTTACCATTGCAGGCTGCGGTTTGGCTGCGCAGGGGCAAGCGCCTGCGGCTGGCGATCACGCCGATCATGCGGCGCCTCCTGCGCAGACTTTGGGGCCGGCGGCGGATGTGCAGCGCGGCTATGCCGGTCTCAAGACGAATATTTTGAAGGCTGCTCAGAACATGCCGGCTGATGCTTATTCGTTTCGTCCTACTCCCGATGTGAGGACGTTTGCGCGTGTGGTCAACCACGTTAGCGAAGCGCAGATCCGTGCTTGCGGCGCGATCAATCAGACGCCTGCCGAAGCTCGCGGCAAGGTGCCGGCGGAGACGGCTGACAAGGCGGCGATTGTTGCGGCGTTGCAGGCGTCGTTTGCCGAGTGCGACAAGGCCTTTGCCTCGCTCACTGACGCGAATGCTTTGCAGATGCTGACGAGTGGGCCGGTAACACGGGCGCGCATCGGCTATGCGTGGGGGACTGTTTCGCACGACAACGAGCAATATGCGACGCTGGCGCTCTACATGCGCCTCAAGGGGCTGGTGCCGCCGAGCAGCGAGAAGTAGACCGCCCCGAAAAAAATTCCCATGACCCGGAACATCTCGCTCACCGGCTGCGTAACCTTTCGCAACAAGTGCTGAGTCCTTTGTAATTTCGGGACGACTGGAGGCGCTTATGTATTGCAATGGATGTGGCCAGGCGCTGGTTGCCGGCCAGGCGTTTTGCCCTCGTTGTGGAAAGGAAAACCAAGCTGGGGTTCCGGTCCCTCCCCCTTACGTGCCGTCCCGGCCTGGGTTCTTTGGTATGTTGCCGATGGCGTTGATTGAGCGGCGTATCAATGCGCTGGGCGTGGCGTGGTGTATTTACGCAGCGCTGATCTTCGTTACAGGCTTTATGGGGTTGGCGTTTGTCCACGCATTTATGGGCAACCACATGGAGCATTGGGGCGATCATGGCTTTAGCCCGCGATTTGGGCATCTGCCCTTTATGCCGTTCTGGATGCACTTTGCTGTGCCGATGCTGATTTGCCGTGTGCTGCTGGCGGTGGCTGCGGGCGTTGGGCTGCTTCAGAAGGCTTCGTGGGGGCGCTGGGTGGCGATTCTGGCAGCGATACTGGGGGTGCTTCACTTGCCATTTGGAACGGCGATCGGCGTGTGGACGTTGGTGGTGCTGCTAAATGGCGCGAATGCGGCCGGATACGATGCGATGGTGCAGGAACGCGGGTACCGTCCGGGCTTCTGAGCTGGCTGTGGGCTCAGGCCGTAAAATTCAGAGATGGACTTTCCCCTGATTCGCATGCGGCGGACGCGGCGCACTGAGGCTTTGCGCAGCCTGGTGCGCGAAACTCGACTGGAGCCGGGGCAGCTTATTCTTCCCCTCTTTATCTGCCCCGGTGAGGGGGTGCGCAAGGCTGTCGGCTCGATGCCTGGAGTGTTCAACCTTAGCGTGGATGAGGCTGTGAAGGATGCCGAGGAAGCTGCGCGGCTTGGCATCGGCGGGCTGCTGCTGTTTGGGCTTCCGGAAGCAAAAGATGAGCAGGGCAGCGGGGCGTGGGATGATGCGGGGATGGTGCAGCAGACCCTGCGTGTGCTGAAGGCTACGACTGCGGCGAAGGACCTGGTGCTGATTGCGGATGTATGCCTGTGTGAGTACACGAGCCATGGACATTGTGGGGTGGTTCGCGAGACGGGCGCGGGCTTTGAGGTTGAGAACGACTCGTCGGTGGAGATACTTGCCAAGACTGCGGTGAGCCTTGCGGCGGCGGGTGCGGATATTGTGGCTCCGAGTGACATGATGGACGGGCGCGTGGGCGAGATTCGCGATGCGCTGGATGTGGCGGGGCACGAGCAGACTCCGATTTTGAGCTATGCGGCGAAGTTCGCTTCGGCATTCTATGGGCCGTTTCGCGAGGCGGCGGACTCTGCGCCTCAGTTTGGCGACCGGCGGAGTTACCAGATGGATGGGGCGAATCTGCGCGAGGCGATGCGGGAGATTGAACTGGACCTTGGCGAAGGCGCGGACATGATTCTGATGAAGCCGGCGATGCCGTATCTGGATGTGATTCGGGCGGCGCGGGAGCGGTACGATGTGCCGCTTGGGGCCTACCAGGTTTCGGGGGAGTACTCGATGCTGCAGGCTGCTTTTGCAAAGGGATGGCTGGAGCCTGAGCGGGCTATGCTGGAGTCGCTGGTGGGGATTCGGCGGGCTGGGGCGGATTTTATTGTTACTTATTTTGCGTGCGACGCGGCGAAGGCGTTATAAGAACTACAGATTTCCCTACAGCTAAGAGGACTGCCGCCTTTGGCCTTCACTTTCCGCGGTTTTGGTGCCATGCACTACGGGCAATGTGACTTTCGGTCCGATGGATCGTATGTCACTACGCTCTGGTTTGTCTGTGCCTATTTGCCGGTATTGCCGATTCACAGCAAACGCACGCGGGCGACTGGAAAAGTTAAATACTATTCTATGCATCCCAAGATGACCTATGCCGTGCTTGAGAAGACGAAACCGCACCTGAAGCAGGTGGCGTCAGTCTACGGCTGGTTTGGCCTGGAGTTGGTGATCTTTATTACGGCTACATTTCAACACTCGTGGTGGATCGCACTGCCGGGTGTGTTGCTAGTTGGGCTTCCCTTCCTGCTGCGGAAGAGAGCGATTGATCGTGTGAAAGCGGCCTCGCTTCGCAGGGAAATGGGATTTTCGCCGGAAATTTCTGAGTACAAATAAGTTCTGTCGGCTGGCCGGGCCTGGCTCCATCTTTGGGCGGAAGACCGGCTGCATCCTTGGCCCGGTATACTTCGAGGCGTATGCCATGAATGGTAGCGCGGAGAAGCGATTTGGAGTGGTCACGTCGAGGGTTTTTGAAGTCGCTGTCGCGGACGGCGCTGGTGTTGCCGCTTGAAGATGTGTTGCGGCTGGCGCGGCCTGCGCTTGGGCAGGCAACTCAGCAACCGCCGCCGCAGTCGCCCGGAATGGCGAGGCAGGCTTATGAGGCTCCAGCGCGGCCCGCGCCGGGAGGGCTGAAGTCGCCGATTGCCGGCACTCCCCTGGGGATCAGCTTTGTGGATGTGGCGAAGCAATCTGGGCTAACCGCTAAAACGATCTATGGTGGTGAGCACAAGAACAGGTATCTGCTTGAGACGACCGGGTGCGGGGTTGCGTTCTTTGACTACGACCAGGACGACTGGCTTGATATTTTTCTTGTGAACGGGTGGCGGCTGGAGGGGTTTCCGAAGGGGCAGGAGCCGGTTTGTCATCTTTTCAAGAACAATCGCGATGGGACATTTACTGATGTTACGGATAAGTCGGGACTGGGGCGCTCGGGCTGGGGTCAGGGCTGCTGTGTAGGCGACTATAACAACGATGGCTGGAATGATTTGTTTATCAGCTATTACGGGCAGAATGCGCTGTATCGCAATAACGGCAACGGGACCTTTACGGAGGTTACAAAAGAGGCGGGGTTGCTGCAGCCTAACTTGCGATGGAACTCAGGATGCGCGTTTCTGGATTATGACAAGGATGGGCATCTCGACCTATTTGTGGGGAATTACATTGACTTTGATGTGAAGACAGCGCCGCTGCCTGAGGATGCGGGATGCGCATATAAGGGCATCCAGGTGGCGTGCGGGCCGCCGGGACTGGAGGGCGGCAAGAACATCCTGTATCACAACCAGGGCGACGGGACATTTAAGGATGTAAGTGAAAAAGCCGGAATGTGGGGGACGATCGGCACTTATGCGCTGTCGGTTGCGGTGGGAGATATCGATAACGATGGGTGGCCAGATATCTATGTGGCTAATGACTCGACGGCTGCGACTTACTACCAGAATCAGAAGGACGGAACCTTTAAGGATGTAGCTATCGAGGCGGGAATTGCGTACTCTCCGGATGGTAAACCGCAGGCAGGGATGGGGGTTTCGCTGGGGGACTTTAACCGAGATGGGCTGCTGGATATTGTGAAGACTAACTTTGCGGGAGATACAGATTCGCTGTATCTCAATCTGGGCGATGGAACGTTTGAGGACCACACCTACTTATCCGGGTTAGGAGTTAACACTCGCTATCTTGGGTGGGGAGTGGGCTTTCTGGATATGGATAACGATGGGTGGCTGGATATTCTGATTTCGAATGGGCATGTGTATCCCGAGGTGGATGGGACGCATATTGATGCTCCGTATGCAGAGCATAAGTATCTGTATCGCAACCTGCGCAATGGACAGTTTGAGGAAGTTACGAAGGTTGGTGGGCCGGGCATTACTGATCCTGCGCCGGCGCGGGGATGCGCGTTTGGCGACTATGACAATGACGGCGATGTAGATGTGGTTGTGAACTGTGTGAATACAGGGCCGCAGTTGTTGCGATGCGATTCGACGACCGGGCGTAACTGGATCAAGGTGCGGACGGTGGGAACGAAGAGCAACCGGTCGGGGATTGGGGCGCGACTGCAGGTGACGGCGATGACCGATCCCAAGGCCGCGAAGCCGATGGTGCAGATTGACGAAGTGCGATCGGGGGGGAGTTACTACTCGCAGAATGATCTGCGGGTGCACTTTGGGCTGGATCAGGCGAAGAAGGTGGATTTGCTGGAGATTCGCTGGCCTTCGGGTGCGGTGGATATGCTAAAGGATCTGGATGTGAATCGGTTGTATGTCGTGCAGGAGGGTGGGAAGATTCTGAAGACGGATGCCTTTGCTGCTGCGGCGAAGAAGAAGAGTTAGTTGGACGTTCTTTGTTCAGCCCTGATTTGGGTTTACTCGTCACAATCCAGCTACTCCATGTTTATCCGTCCTCAGGGGCGGAAGATATACTCCTGTCACGCAATAACGTTTAGGGATTGAGGACTGATGCCATGAAGAGACTTGTCTTGTTGGTGCTGCTTGCTCTGCCGCTTTGTGCTGTGGCGCAGAGTGATCCGGGACCGGACCCAAAGGCTCCGCATACGCTACGCGGAGTGCTGCTTGAGCAGCTTAAGACCACGCATAACAAGAAGGACTGGTTTGTGCCGGTGAATACGGCGGTTGAGGGGCTTACTGCTGACCAGGCCAAGTGGACGGATGGCAAGGGGAATCACTCGGTCGGGCAGTTGGCGAATCACTTGCTGTTTTGGGATGAGCATGAGCTTGCGCGGTTCAAGGGCGAGAAGCCACAGGCTTACAACGGTAACAACGACGAGACGTTTAACGACTTTGACGCGAAGAAGTGGAATGAGACTGTGAAGAATCTCGACGCAGTGCTGACGGATTGGGAGAAGGCTGTGGAAGCTGCGGATGACCAGAAGCTGGCGGCATGGGCCAGCTCTATTGCTCATGTGGGAGCGCACAATGCTTATCACGTGGGGCAGATTATCTTTGTGCGCAAAGAGCAGGGTGTTTGGAATCCTGAGAATGGCGTGAAGTAGGCGCAGAGCCATTTACATGGCTGCGGGGGCCTTGTAGGATGGCCACGAGTCAGCGTGACGATTGAGAAGATGATCGTTGCGCGAGAGGTTTGTGGCTATGGGCACGCCGAAAAAGCCATCGTTGACATATATTTCGCGAGACCGCGGAGCGGAGGTCGCCTGCGATCCTGAACTGCTGACGAGGGCGTGGCAGCATCGCGTATCGAATCAATTGCTCAAGGCTAAGGATTTCAAGCTGAATATTTCGGTATGGAAGATTGCGCAGCCGGGCGGTGCGATCAGCTATAATTGCCGCGAAAACGATAGTACCAAGGCCATGCTGCAGAAGGCTGTTGACCTTCGAATAGACCAGGGAATGACACCGAAAGCGGCTAAGGAGAGCGCTGATGAGTACCGGACATACGCTAACATTCACTCCGAGGTGAATGTGGTGGCGGAGATTTACCGCCTGCCGGGTGAGGTAGTGCAGGTTTTCACGGAGCGCAAACCCTGTCCTGCATGTCAGTCATTTATAACTCAAAACTTTCCGAAGGTGATCCACAAGCCGTTCTTCTATTATTTGCTGCCTCCAGGAAGCGAACGAACCTGGCAGCTCTCGTTCTATGGAAACAATCTGAAGTTATATATGCTCGATCGCTATCAGGCGTGAGAGCTGGCGGGTTACGGCAGGCGATAGCGCATCACACGCGCCGGTGTTAGGGTCTGCCCGGTCTGCAACTCGCCGTCGTCGCCTACTTTGTCCCAGCCTGAATTTGCGATGTAGTAGAACTGGTTGCCGACGAGGACTCCGTGAGTGGGGTCGCCGAGGGTGGGGGTGGCGCGCTCGATTGTGTCTTCGCTGACTACTTTGGTGAGGGTGGGGTCGAGCCGGACGCGGAGGACGCGCTCGGGCGTGGTTCCGTTTTGCGTCAGCAGGAGCGCGGTGCCAGCGAGGTAGAGGCCGTCGACTCCGCTGAGGGCGGTTTTGGCTGAGTCGAGCCACAGCACTTGGCCGGTGGTCAGGTCGAGGAGGGCGATGCCGCGGAGGTAGTCGGGGACGAGAGCGCGATTGCCGTCGGGGAGGACGACGGGTGTTTGAGGCGAGATGAAGTCGGTTTGATTGATGGGTTCGAATTTGTTGTTGCGGATGCGATAGACGCCGCCGTTTTCGCCGTCGCTGACGATAGGCTCGCCGTGCGGTGTGAGCGTGAGGTCGCCGAGTGCGGTGTTTGGGGCTTCAATGCGCTGACGGGGGGTGCCGGTGATGAGGTCGAAGCAGAGGATGGCTGAGCGGCCCCAGTCGGTTTTTGGGACTGAGACGAATCCGTTGAGAGCGGCTTCGGTGGCCCAAACGAGCTTGTGTGGGGCGTCGATTTTGATGGCCATCATGGGCCAGTTGCTGGGTGAGGGGGCGAAGTCGGTGGCCGTTCCGGCTTTGGTGACGCGGATGATTTTCTTTTCGCGGACGCTGGTGATCAGGAAGGTTGCGCTGGCGGAGTCGTAGTCGATGTCTTCGGGCTGAAGGTTTGCATCGCTGAGGGTGAAGGCGGTTTCGCTGCGGGTGAGCGGGACGCTGTTGGCTGCCATACGCTTAAGGACGGCCTGGTAGCGCGGCAGATTTTGCAACGGGGCAAGACGCGGGTCTTTGCCGGGGAGGAGGGCATCGTCGGCCTGGCCCATGGCTGCGAATTCTTCGAGGGCGGCGAGGGCTTGGTTGGTGTCGCCCACGACTGCGTAGGCTGCTGCTGCGCTTTCGATGGAGCGTGGGGAGTTGTTGAGGAACTTGCGGATTTCGAGGATTACGGCGAGGCGGGCTTGATGGTCGCTGGACTTGGCTAGTGTGGCGGCCTGTTCGCGGAGATGGGTGAGTCGTTGACCGGCGGTGGGGAGGGGAGTCTGGCTGGAGGGCAGGAGGATTGCTGATAGGGCCGCTGCCAACCATCGCTTGCTCATGGCGATGATTGTAGCGGCTGGGCTTTTGCTCCCCCCGATTGGATGGCCTGTCCCGCGAATGAGCGGTTGATCCCACGGCGCTGGTAGGATGGCTTCACTTGTATGACTCCCAGGCTCGAAACGCCGAGGCTTGTGCTGGAACCGCTACAGGTTGAGGATGCGGAACAGGTGCAAATACTCTTTCCGCAGTGGGAGGTGGTGCAGTATCTTGCAGCGCGGTTTCCGTGGCCGTTTCCTGAGGATGGGGTGCTGGCCTACTACCGTGACATTGCGCTGCCGGCTGTGGGCCGCGGCGAGGAGTGGCATTGGACGATACGGCTGAAGGCTGCGCCAGCGACGATTGTAGGGGCGATTGGGCTGATGCGGGACCCGGAGCCAGAGGATGCTGCGCACTCGAATCGCGGATTCTGGCTTGCGCCTGAACATCGCAATCGGGGGCAGATGACGGAGGCCGTGGTTGCGGTGAACGACTACTGGTTCGAGACGCTTGGATTTTTGAAGATGCGAACCAGCAAGGCTGCGGCGAATGTTACTTCGCGAAGGATATCTGAGAAGACGGGGATGAGGCTGGTGGATACGGGCGAGAGCGACTATATCTGCGGGCGGCTGCCTTCGGAATATTGGGAGGTTACCCGGGAGGAGTGGAGTGCGTGGCGGGCAAAGCACTCACTCCCGGATTGAGTTACTTGGCCCAGGCGAGGCCGTCGGAGACTTTACCGGTGTCCAGCATGCGGCGGAGGGTCCAGTTGGCTGGGTCGATTTCGGCGACCTGGCCGCTGTGGTCGCAGGATACATAGGCTGCTTTCCCGTCAGGGCGAACCAGCGCCTCCTGCGGATGCGTGCCTGCGGGAAGGTCGATGTTCTTTGCTACGGTGAGGGTTTTGAGGTCCACGACTGCGACCTTGTTCACGTCCATCATTGGCACCAGCAGCCAGCGCCCGTCCGGTGTTGAGGCGGTTCCATAACCGTAGCTCGCAAGCGGAACCCACTTTTTGACCGTATTAGTCGCTGTATCGATCACCGCGAGTTGCGGCTTGGTCTGGTCGCTAGTGAAGACCATCTTATCGTCGACCGAAACCGAAATCCGCTGCGTAATCTTCGCAATCGGAATCACTTTCACGACTTTGCGCGTCTCGAGATCGAGCACCGAAACCGTTCCCGGTCCCACGTTTGCCGTGTATCCGCGCTTGCCGTCGTGCGAAATCGCCAGCATGTGCGACTCTGCGGAACCAGTGGGTACGGTGCCGAGGATCTTGAAGGTTTTAGGTTCGATGATCGTCAGAGTCTTATCCAGCTCTGTCGTCACATATAACAATCCATTGGGATGCGCCGCGGATGCGGCGACTATCACTGCGCAATGCGGCCTCACGCCATGCCCGAAGTCGACATCGCCCACAACCTTGCGCGAAGCCAGGTCAATGACGACCATGTTCCGCCCATCGGTACCGGGCTTGCCGACGCCCGAGTCGCCATAGATGGGCGCATACGCGAGCTTTCCGTCGAGCGAAGCCGCCACTTCATGCGCTGTATCCTTGCCTTTCGGATCTCCTTCGCGCACCTTGGCAGTTACGGAACCAGATGATCCATCGACTATGGAGACGCTCTGCTCGCCCTTGAGCGCGACCACCAACTTGCCGCCGGACTGTGCGTTTGCTGCTATGCCTGCAGTTGCCAAAGTGAGAACTGCCAGCGACGCCGTGATACGAAACACCATTGTTCCTCCCCATTTTTGAGAACGACTAACTATAAACCAATGGGAAGATGTGTATCGCTGCCGGTCCTTATAGATGGGAACGAAGGCAACGTTTCTGCTAGAGTCCTAATCACTCAGTGGGAATTGCGTTATGGCAAGCATTGATCCCTCCGAAGAGGAAGAACAGGTAGGCGGAATTGCCGGCAGCGCGATTGGTGATCATCCGACGCATACGGACAGCCTTGGCTTTAAACCTTACGTAGACGCCATCGCCGAATTTCTACTTGCAGATGCTACCAAGCCTCCCATCACTATCTCGATTGAAGGCGAATGGGGCAGCGGAAAGTCTTCGTTCCTTTTGCAGCTTGAGGACGTCATCGTGGGCGAACGGCGCTTCGATGCCTTTCTCAAGGCATTGCCTGAGTGGCTTGGCGGGGAAAGCTCCTCTGGATCGCTTTCTGCGGCGTGGAAGAAACTTCGCGGCCCGCGCCCGCCGCTCACCGTCCGATTCAATGCGTGGCGTCATGATAAGCAGGATTCGCTGTGGGCAGCTTTTGCGCTGGCGTTTGTTGAGTCTCTGCGTGAGAAGATCGGCTTTCGGCGTGCGTGGCTCGGCGACCTCAAGCTTTTCCTCAAACGTCTCAGTGGCCTTCGCGGGTGGCTACAGCTTGTGCTTCTTGTACTCTCAGCGCTCTTGCTGGTCACCGGAGTGGTTGCCTTCTCCATCTATGTCACGAAGCTTGCGCCCACCGACGTAAAGGCTCTCCTCAAACATATCCTCGATCCTCAAAAGAACCCTTCGGGAATGATCGAATCGCTTGTGTCGTTCACTGCGCATGGAACGTGGGCAGTCATTGCTGCCGTCGGATTCGCCGGCATCTATAAATTCCACGCGTATTTCAAAATGCCGCTTTCTCTCAACCTCGAGAAATACCTTTCAAAGCCCGACTACAAGGGGCATGTTGCGTTTATCGAGAACTTTCATCGCGATCTGAAGCGCCTGATCGAGGCATACGCCGGTAACAAGCGTGTCTTCGTTTTCGTCGACGATCTGGATCGTTGCGATGTTCCTCGCGCCGCCGAGTTGATGCAGGCGATCAACCTCATGATTGGCGATGCGGGCAATCTTGTCTTCATCCTGGGGATGGACCGCGAGAAGGTTGCTGCGGGCATCGCGCTCAAGTACAAGGAACTTTTCCGCTTTCTTCGGGAAAGCGCGGAATGGGAGATCACTTCGGCGAATTACGGCCTCTCAAGGCTCCGCTATGGCTACGCTTATCTTGAAAAATTCATCCAGATCAGTTTTTCGCTTCCCGTCGCGAGAGGGCAGGCCACATTGGATGAATTCCTGGACGAGCGTTTGATCGTTGCGCCCAGTGGCTGGCGGGCGCGCGTGTGGGAGCACTGGAAGAATCGGCTACATCCGACGACCAAGACAAACGCGTTTACTGGCTTTAAGGAGGCTTCGCAGGCTACCACCGATGTACCGTCCCCAGTCTCTGCCGCTGAACAGGCAAAGATCGAGTTTCGCCGCGTCCAGATTAAAAAAGATACAAAGCGCGTCCACGAGATCGTGCGAATGGTAGGTCCTCTCTTCGAGAATAATCCACGCCGCATCAAGCAATTTATTAATACCTTCCGACTTGCCATCTATATTGCCAGTGATCTGGGTCTCTTCGACCGGGTAGGTGGCGCTCGCGCGGCGGCAACCCCAGAACAGCTTGGAAAACTCGTGGCTCTGCTACTTCGTTTCCCCGATCTACGTTACGAGCTCGAAAAAGACCCCAACCTGCTCGCCTCTTTTGAGCAAAAGGCTCTCGATCTGCTCAGAGCAAAGGTTGCGCACGACAAAACCGGAGTTTCGTGGTTTGATGCTCGCGGAACATTTGATCTATTCACAATGAACCTTGATGGTACCCTTAACGAGTTTGAAAGATATTCGCTCAATCGCCTGGACGTATCCCGCTTCTTTACCATTCTTCCTCGCGCTCCACGTCCGCCAATAACTCTTTCCGAACAGAGCGCGCAGCCCGAAGAACTTACTCCAGAAGATAACCGGATTATTACTCGCTTGGTATTTATTGGTGATGCATATAAGTACATGCTGGACAACAAACAGGTGGCCAACGAACAAGGTCGCACCAAGGACGATCTCTTTAGCGAAGCTGTTGCAGCGGCGAGGTCCCTGACACTGGCAGGCCATCGATTCGCGGTTTCCCCCGTTTTCCAGCCCGGATCTATGACCGACCCGGGCCTACGATTCATCAGCATCGCGATCGCTTACGCGCAGTTCGTCGTTTCGGACATAGAATGGCTCCTCCAGCTGGCGGCTAACCCCATTTCACCAGAAGAGGAGTCATGGTGTATTCGGACACTGAAACTGCACGAGGATAAGCTCCCCGTCAGATTGAGAGGGCCGGTGCACGAAGCTGTGCAAAAGCACTGGACTATGGCTGAGTTAGCGGGCCCTGAAGTATTCGCCCGCAACAAGATTCTTCGTGCCGCCGAGGGCCTTTCAAGTTCCATGCCTGTGACCCCGCCTCGCGACCTGTCCGAAACTGCTGATGAACTCTATGGTCGGTCACCGGAAGAGAGCAGGAAAGAGCCGAAGGCGGGAATTGGTGAAGATGAGGATATTTCTTCTGAGCGCTCACCACGCGATGCAGAAGAGACCGTACGGCGACAGGTACCAGAGTCGAGCAGCGAGGCCCCTACTCATCCCTCAGAAGAACCACCGGTTCAATCATGAGGGCGCGGCGGGCTGGGAGGGCTGAGGCTGTGAGGCCGATCGCTGCCATGGTGATGGCTACTCCGAGGATTACCCAGGGGTCTGAGGCGGTGGCTTGGTAGACGATCCCGGCGAGGATGCGGCTGGCGGCGAATCCGAGGCCGAGGCCGATTGCGGAGCCGACTGCAAGCAGCGTGATGGTGCGTCCCAGTGCGGCGCTGAGGACCTGGCGGCTTTGTGCTCCCAGCGCTACGCGGATGCCTAGCTCGCGCATGCGGCGGGAGACGGTGTAGCTGGCGAGGCCGAAGATTCCTGTAATGGCGAGCATGACGGCTAATGCGCCGAGGACTCCGAGTGCGATGGTGGCTGCCCGGGCGGGGAAGGTCGCCAGGCCGAGGGTCTCAGTCCATGGGGCAAGGTGGGAGATGGCGATGCCGCTGTCTACTCCGGCGATGGCTTTACGCATGGCGGTCGCAATCTCTGGTGACGGGCGATTGGACTTGACCAGCAACACTGTGTCGTGGCTGGAGACCTGAGTGATGGGCCAGAAGACGGCGGGTTTGGCGGCTTCGGCGAGTGAGGTGTACTTGCCGTCTTCGACGATGCCTACGACTTCGGTTTCAGAGTTGGGACCAGTGGGGTAACGCTTGCCTACGGCGTTTTCTGTGCCGAAGAGCTGCTTTGCGAAACTCTGATTGACGATGGCGACGGAGGGCGATTTGGGGTCGTCATGCACGGTGAAAGCGCGCCCGGCGATCAGTTTGGTGCCGGCGGTTGCAAAGTAGCTGGAAGACACCTTGTAGTAGTTGGCGTTGAAGCGCATATTTACGTGCGAAAACTCGGTCGTGCCAGGCGGGTAGATGTCGTTGCTCGACTCATTGATGCTGAGGGGCGTGGTTTCAGAGTAGGCGGCCGAGGTTACGCCGGGGATCGCGGCTACTGCGTCGTAGAGCCGCTTCTGGATTGCGGCCTCCTGGGTCTGGTCGTAGCCGGCGGCGTGGACGTCGAAGGTGGCCAGGGTGACGTTGTCGGGCACGAAGCCCATGGGCATATGGAAGGTGCGATCGAGGCCGCGCAGCGCGACGAAGGATGCTGTTACGAGCAGGCAGCAGAGGGCGATCTGGGTCGTAATCAGGAAGGCGCGCAACGGGGAGCGGTCGCCCCCGGTTGAGGTCGATCCTGCTGACTTGAGGGTTTCATTGGGATCGGTACGCCAGACCTGGCGGGCGGGGATGACTCCAAAGAAGATACCAGTGGCCAGTGCGAGCAATGTGGAGAAAGCGAAGACCTTCCAGTCGGGATCGGCGAGCAAGTGCAGGGGGAGCTCGGCGAAGGCGGGTTTCCAGTTAGAGAGGCCGCTGAGGAGGGCGGCTGAGGTGAGACTGGCGACTACTCCGCCAACGAGGGCTACCAGGACGGACTCGGTGAGAAGCTGGCGGAGGATTCGGATGCGGCTGGAACCGATGGCGAGCCGGATTCCCAGCTCTTTGGCGCGGTCAGACATGCGGGAGGAAGAGAGCGCGCCGAGGTTGGCGCAGGCCGCGAGAAGGACGAGCAACGCCATGGCCATGACTCCTGCGAGGAAGCCGCGGACGGGGCCGCCGAGGAGATCGCCGAGGAGACCGGGTTTGGAGACTTTGAAGCTGACGTCTTTGTTGTCGGATGGGTACTGGCGAGCTAGCTCGTCGGCTACACGCTGCAGGTCAGCATTAGCCTGTGCGGGAGTGACGCCGGGCTTGAGCCTGCCGACGATCCATGAGTTGAAGTCGCGGCGCTCTTCGAGGGTGTTGATGCCTTCGATCTCGGGCGAGTTGAGATAGGGCACCCATAGCTCAGGCCAGATGAGACGCTCGGTTCCGGAGAAGTTGCGCGGGGCTACGGCTACGACGGTGTAGGGATGCTTGTTGATGGGGATGGTTTTGCCGATGATGGCCGGGTCGCCGCTGAAGCGAACCCGCCAGCAGTCGTAGCTGAGGACGACGACGGGGCTACCGTTGACTTTGACGTCGTCGGCGGTGGTGAAGAAACGGCCGAGGTAGGGCTGGATTCCGAGCATGGAGAAGTAGTTACCGCTAGCCTCGTATCCCCAGACGGTCTGTGCGACACCGTCGACACCGATGCCCATGGGCTGAGTGCGGGTTGCTGCGACGGCGGCGAAGGTCTGATTGCGGTCGCGGATGTCGCGGAAATTGGGGTAGGAGACGACGAAGTCGGAGGGGCGCGCTCCCTGGATCTGGTAGATCTGTTGCGGGTCGGCTACCGGCAGCGGGTGCAGGAGCAGCGCGTTGACTAATCCGAACGCGATGACGTTGGCTGCGATAGCCGTGGTTAGCGTGAGGATGGCGGTGAGGGTGAATCCCGGCGAGCGGCGCAACTGGCGTACGCTGAATTTAAGATCGGCTAGAAAAGTTCGCATCGTTCAACTCCCGGCGGCCTCGCAGAGGCAGGTCCCCGCTGTGCTTGTTGCACGCCGAGGGCCGCGATTGATCCTCGTATGGTGATGAGAACGTTGAGTGCTCCAAGGGTGCGCTGTCCGGAAACCGCAAGCGCCGTCCGCAATCGGACAGCGATGTGGGCATGGCACAGGTGGCGCCTACTTTGCTGTGGGGAGCGGTACTTCGAGCGATCCTGCCTTGCTGCCATTCACGTCACGGACGGCGATGCGAAGGAAGACAGGGCCGCTGGGCAAGTCGATTGCCATCCGGAGCGGGATGCCGGTCTGGAGGCGCTTTGCGTAGAGATCGGGCGTGAAGTTGAGCGCGAGGCCGCGATCGACGTAGTTGAGGCGCTTGCCGTCGGCGTCGTAGCCGACGAGGGTCAGCTCTACCTGATCCTGGCGGGTGCCGTCAGGCGCGATGGTGTAGACGAAGTCGTGAGCATCGAGGAGCGAATCGACTACGTAGCGACGGGTGGGGCCTTTGAGAGATTTGGTGAGTTCGCCGGTTTGCTCTGAGACGAGCTTGGGGCCGGCCACGATCTCTGGATCGTCGGCTGGGAGGATGCGCGACTGGAAGAGGATCTGGGTGGCTGGAGGTGCTCCGCGCTTGGTGGCTTCGAGCATGAGGCTGCTTTGGGGGATGGTGTCCGTGCCTTTGGTTCCTTTGCTGCGATCGTTCGTGAAATAGCCGTGGCGGTAAGCGAGGGAGTAGGGGCCGCCGTCTACTTTGAGCTTTAGCTTGTGATAGGTCTCGTCGGTGTGTTTTGAGGTGGGAGTATAGGTGATGGTGTAGTAGCTGCCGCCATGGTCGATGGCTCCCGCTACTGCCTGCTTGAAGTCATTGGTGTTCGTGAAGGCACGGCCGCCGGTTTCGATGGCTAGTTCTTCCATTGATGTATGTTCGTCCACTATGGCTGTCAAGACGCCTTGGTCGGCGGTGGCGATACTTCCGCCGTCGCTCTGGCACGCCGGCGTCGTGCGGCACGGTGCGCTCTGATTTGAGGCATCCACCGACTGCACATTCAGGAGGCCGCGGGCGTCGACTGGATACACGGCGATGCGAGCAGCAGTCAGTAAAACAGTGGTCTTGCGCACAGCGTCCGAATAGTCGGTCATGGTTGAGAATGAGCCGCCTTGCACCTTCTCAGGGTCGAACGAAACGGGGAACGAACCGGAGAACCAGATGAGATTCTTGCGTCCGGGGATTCCGCTCAGATAGCGAGAAAGGCGAGTAAGTCCTTCCAGGGTGGTTTGCACCCGGATATCCATCTGAAAGGCCGCGGTGTTGGATTCAAATTCCTGAACGGCTTCAATGGCAGCGGGGGTAGCTCCTACGCTGGTGAATGCGGTGGATGCGGCGGTGTTATCACCTGCGCTGAGAGCTGATTCCAGAACCGGCGAGGGGCTCGCGCCAGCCCGGGCGCTCTTGATGGCCGCCAGTAGCGCTGGGGGATCGGCCGTAAATCCCTGCACCAACCGCAGCTGCGAGCCCAGCGTAAAGATGGCAAGCGGTGTTCCTGCTGGAATCTTGCCCATATATTCGATCATCTGGGCGCGAGAGCGTGCCTGATCCTGGACTGACGTATTCAAGCCATCGAGGAGCAGCACGTTGACTGCGGCGGTTGAGGGGTATCGCGGTTTGTTGCTGTATACGTACGGGGGCAGAGGTTCGCTCGCAGAGGGAGTTTCGGTGCCGGGACGGTGCTCTTCGAAGGAGGTGATGGTTTGTTCTTTGCCGTCTTCGAAGAGATGGAACTTGCTCTTGTCGAGGCCGTGGATTGGGGCGCCCTTTTCTGTGACTACGGTGTCGATCAGGACGAGGTTGGTTTCGCTGTGAATTACCGGGGGAACGGGCGGGACGTCCTGCTGTGGAGCGGCGGCGGCGAAAGCTGCGGTCAGAAGGACGGTTCCAGATATCAGCGCCGATAACGTGTGTTGAAACCGATTCATGCTTGCCCCTATTGGTATCCGGAGAGACTATACCAGCTTTGCTATTGAGACGAGCCAAGCGGTGGCAATTGTCTCAGGCGATTGATGTTTGGGACGAGCGTTGCGACGCCCGTGCGTAGAGAGGCAGAATTTTCTGAAAATCTTCGCGCATTTGCTCATAATAAGTTCGCTGTGGGTTGTATCAGCCCTCGGGTGTTAGCCGGTCGGGGTAACTCACGCGGGAGTATCAAATCCTTCTGACAGAGCCAGCTTAAGGAGAAGAGCCATGATTCCGTTTCGTAAACTTTGCACTCGTGTAGCTTTGACTGCTGTGATGCTGGGAGTTACCTCTACTGCCAGCTTTGCGGATGACCTGGGAACCTTTGTAACTTACCCGATAGGTCAGAGAACGATGAGCAATCTGACGTTGCCGCTCCGGACTTTTACCGGCACGATCAGCTTTAGCGGCAGCGCTTACGGTGGTGTTTATAACTACAACGTGGTGCAGTCGTCCGGAACCGCCGATGAACAATGGACGCTAGTTGTTACGGGCGTCTATGCGGCTCGGCAGGATGCGAGCGGGCATGTGACGCTTACGCTGACTCCGCAGAGCGCAACGCCTATCGCTCCGCTCGAGTTGCAGCGGCTTGAGTACGAGGGATTTCCGAGTACTCACACGCAGAACTTTGATTTCAGGAATCAGCCGAACTCGATGGAGCTTGAGATTTATACCGGTTATGGGCAACTGCGGGGGGTTTCGTTGTTCTTCAAGAAGCAGTGATGTAGTGGTTCGAGACGAGGATGAAAGCGGGTCCTTCGACTCGCTTTGCTCGCTCAGAATGACAACAGTATTTTAGACAGGCATTATGTGCGCTGTTTTTCGAGGTGCTTTGTGCGGCGTGTGTAGAAGACCAGGGCGATTGCGTTGCTTGCCGCTACTGTACCTATGATTTTTGCTGCGTAGGTCGATGGGTCTACCACGTTGACGAATGGATAGGCTGAGATGAGCAGGCTGAACAATGTGGCGGCGAAGCCCACTATTCCGACCCACTTGAGCCAGCTGGGCAGGGATTTGCGGAGAGCGGCTGCCCCGGCTATGGGTATAGCAAACATGGCGAGGTAGGTTAGCTCATAGTGGGTGAGGCTTGCGTTGGAGAGGAGCTGGAATGCTTCCTGCGCGTGGACGCCGGCGTTGGCCGCTACGATGAGCACACAAACGAGGGCTGCCGCGCAGAGGATGGAATTTACCGGCGTGCGGCGCCTGGGATGAAGGCGCGTGAACCACTGCGGAACCAACTCGTCCCAGCCTACGGCCATGGGCAGTCGGGTAACTCCGGTGAAAATATAACTTGATGCGCCGAGGAGCCTTAGCTGCAACAGCAGAATAGTAACCATGGCTAGCAGGTTGCCGAAGCCGGTGTTGCCGAGTGCGATGCGCAGTGTTTGCGGGATCGGTGCGATGAAGTCAATTTTGCCCTCGGTTGCGAAGGCTACGACTGAGCTGGTGCCGAGGATGAACATTGCACAGATGATGGGTGAGGCGATCCAGACGGAGCGTGCGATGCTGCGGCCGGGCTGGCGGCTTTCTCCGGCGAAGATTGCGATGTATTCGAGGCCGCAGAGCGCGCCGAACATCATTTGCCCGAAGAGCGCCATGGAGCGCAGGTCGCGGCGCGGCATCTGAAGTGCCAGCTCCATGCCGTGATTGGGGATGTGGCGCAACCAAGCCCAAGCGGGGAGCAGAATCAGCACCGCGTATGCAAATACGATTGCGATGGCGCCGATGTTGTGGATCCACTTGCCCCAGTCGAGACCGTGCACTGCGGCGAGGGTGATGGCGGCGAGGAGGCTGATCACGATCGCTTCTGATGCGAGATGGCTTTCCGGCAGCCACGCTGCGCTGGGGCCGATGAGATAGGCCAGTTCTGTTGGGATGGCGTATAGGATGGCCGCGGTGACGGCGATTCCGTAGACCCAGAGATTCCATGCGGTGAGGAAGCCGCCGAGTGGCCCGAATGCGCGATGGGCCCAGACGTAGAGGCCGCCTTCGAGAGGCATGGCGGAGTTGAGGCCGATGACGATGGCTGCCATTGGGAGGTAGAAGACGAGCATGGCAGCGCACCACATAAGTGTCTGCGCGCGACCGAGGCCACCGGCTACTCCCACCCAGCTGGAGCCCACGACGCAAAGGACTTGGGCGAGGACGAGGTCGCGCAGGCCGAGCTGGCGGGCCAGAGGGTAGTCCGTGTTCGGACCGGGTGCGGTTGTGGTGGGCGCGGAGGGAGATTCGGCGATATCGGCCATAGTGGGCTTATGGTCGCACACGAAGCGTCGCGCAAGGTAAACGCGTCAGATTATTTCGTCGACTTGCATGCCTGCGTTACGGTTTCAGGATTCACGGTAATTGCTTTGATCGGGTATTTCGTCCAGTAGTCAGGAGCATTTGTATCCGGTGTTTCGCTGGCGGGAATTATGCCGTCGAACCAGATCACCCCGTTTGCTATGGTCAGCCCCTTCCAATTTCCCCATACTTCGTCGGGTTGCGCCTCAAGGATTGAGCACTTTACGCCTGCATTGAATATTGCATCGAACTGCGCCAACAGTTCACCGCGATCGTGAATGAGTTGTTTTCGATTCAGAATGGAAACATGCAGAGGGTACTGCACCATCGAGGCGATTGCCTCCTGATCATCGGCCTTAAGGGCGGCTTGAAATCTCTGAAAGAAGACGATTGCGCGCGGACAATCTGGCCGCGACGACTCATCCTTTACTGTGCAATTTCCTTTCGCTCGTTCTTGCTTTCCCTCTAGAGGGTCATCTTTCAACACCACGACGTACATGGCTTTAAGCTCTTCCACACGATGCCTTGTCATCGTTTCGAGGCAGCCGTTGAACACCGGTCCCACTGCGGTACCACCGTCGTAGACCGAGCGTGCGGCCTCGCAATTCGCATCTCTGAACTGCACCCACAGACGTTGCGACGCCCGGAGCTTTTCAAGGTCATCGCCATCGAGTTTTTTAATGATCTTTCCATAAACGCGATTGAGCTCGGCGTCCTGCTTCCTCCACGCTTCGTAGAGGCAGTTGGCGCTTTCTACGGTAATGACTGCGTTCTTGCATGGTGCGTCGGGAAGATTCATCTGCTGCGCCCATCCACGAATCGACGCCATAATTGTGAGAGCAACAATAAACGCCAACTTTCGACAGGTTTCAGGCTTCATAAATAGGTCTCATTGAGATAGTCACCGTTAGTTGCGCGGGCGTTAATTCTGCTGAGAGAACAATATACATCCCCAACATGGGGCTCAGGGACTATCTGCCTATGGCCTTGCGGTAATGGACGCAGCGGTCCACTACTTCAAAGCCGAGTGCTTCGTGTACCCGCTGCGAAAGCTCATTGACGATCAGCGCATCGGAGGCCATCTCTTTGCAGCCTTGCCTGCGCGCCCAGTCCTCCGCTGCCGCCAGCAGACGTGTGCCGATGCCGCGGCTACGCCAGGGCTCAGCTACGAACCATCCTTCGACATAGCCCACTGGCTGCTGAATGTCGCAGCCGTCTGCGTGAGAGCGCAAGCCGGCTTCCAAGAAACCTACGAGCGTGCCGTCGACCTCTGCTACAAATGTTGTCGTGGGAAGCGTCCCCACTGGCCCACCGGCGAGCGCCGCTTTTACCTGCGACTCATCTTCGGGGCCTGAGGCGTCGGGCCAAAGCAGGAGACGCAGTTGCTGCAGTTCATCGTAATCGGCTGGTATCGCTGCTCTCACTTGCGCTTCTGCCATGTCGCCGATTCTAGCGCGGCAGTCGAAATCATTCGAGCGGGTGGTGTTAGATTGGTGGCTATCGCTATCAAATGGAGCGGAGCTGATCATGCCGGCAACTCATTCGCTGCAAATGCACATTCGACACACTCTTACAGCCCTGCTGCTTGCGTTGTTGGTTTTTGCGACTAGCGCGTTTGCCGAGGAGGCTCCGCGATTTCGCTTTACTGAGCCGCGCGGCCCGAATGCGGTCGGTCTGAAGGTTGTTCAACAGTACGACTATTCGCGGGTCTTCCGCGATACGACCGATGCTCTGGGCAAGCCTTACAAAGGCGAGCGGGCACGACCGATGCAGACGCTGATCTGGTATCCGGCGGAGAAGAATGGCGGCAAGCCGATGACGGTTGGGGACTACGGCAATCTGACGGCGGCTGAGACCGACTTTGACGATCCAAGCATTTCGCCGCATAACAAGCGCTGGATTGCCGCGATGACGCCTGCGCTTGGCGATGCTCTGTGGGCTGTGCGCGACGCACCGATGGCGCCCGGGCGCTATCCGATTGTGATCTATGCGCCGAGTTACTCGGCGATGTCGTGGGAGAATGCCGATCTTTGTGAGTTTCTGGCGAGTCACGGATACGTGGTGATCGCGACGCCCGACATGGGAGCTACGACGCGCGGCATGACGAATGATGTTGCAGGTATCGATGCGCAAGCGCGTGATATTTCATTCCTGATTGGTTATGCGCATACTTTGCCTAACGCGGATTTATCTGCGGTGGCTGTGGCGGGATTCAGCTGGGGAGGCATTTCGAATCTCTTTGCTGCCGCGCACGATAACCGCATTGATGCACTTGTCGCGCTGGACGGCAGCATGCGCTACTACCCGGGGCTGGTGAAGGCGGCCGATGTTCATCCGGAGAATATGACAATTCCGCTGCTTTACTTCGCGCAGGGAGAGTTCACGATGGAGGATCAGGCGCGGTATCTGGCGGATGCGAAGAACGTCGGTCCCAGTGTTTTGAATGAGTGGAAGCATGGAGACCTGGTCACTGTGCACATGCTTGGCCTTGTTCATACGGAGCATAGCTCGATGTATCAACGCAATGAGGACGTGTGGAAAGGCTTTGCCAATGAGCATAAGGCGGACTATGGGCGTGAAGACGGGATTCCTGGATATGCGTGGATCAGCCGCTACACGCTGAATTTTCTGGATGCTTATCTGAAGCACGATGCGACGGCACTGGCGTATCTGAAGAAGAGTCCGGCAGAGAATGGCGTGCCCAAGCATTTCATGACTGCGAATTTTCGAGCGGCGCAGGGCCATCCTGCTACGCTAGGCGCCTATCGAGAGGAGTTGGGGCGGCAGGGTTTTGATCATGCTGTTGATGTTTATGCAGCGTTCAAGAAGGAGACGCCGTTGTTCAAGCTTGACGAGGATACGGTGAACGAGTGGGCGTCTGGCCTTGCAGACGAGAAGCATTTTGATGAAGCGATTGATCTACTGAAGCTCAACGTTACTCTCTATCCTGAATCGAGCAGTGGTTACTCGAGCCTTGCCGAGACTTATGCAAGCGCGGGACAGAAGCAGCTCGCGATTGATAATTACAAGAAGGCCCTTGAAAAAGACAGCTCGAACGATCACGCGAAAGAGGAGTTGAAGAAACTCGAAGAGAGCCACACGCCGTAAGATGCTGAAGCGCGGAGTTTGCAACTTAGCGAAGCGAGGATATTTTTATGATCCTGATGCGAAGGATTGCTACGTTAGCTTTCTTTACTGTGAGCGCTGCGGTGATTGCTGCGCAGGCTCCGCCAGCGCCGGCGTTGCCACAGGCTGAGGCGAAAGAACGGATTGAGAAAGTGACAAGCTGCGTGACTGGGCCGGTGGTTGTGAAAGATGATCCACATGCTTGCCAGACACTTGCGGAGCGAATGGCTGCGCTGCATGTGCCCGGGGTGAGCATCGCTGTGCTGCACAACGGTGTGCTTGAGTGGGCGCAAGGATTTGGCGCGCGGCAGATCGGTGGGGCTACGGTTAACGCAGAGACGCTGTTTCAGGCTGGGTCGATCAGCAAGCCTGTGGCGGCAATGGCTGCGCTGCACCTAGTGGGTGAAGGCAAGTTGTCGCTCGATGAGGATGTGAATGCGAAGCTTAGTTCGTGGAAGGTGCCGCCGAGTTCTGCTGCTCCGGGAGCGACGGTTACGCTGCGTGAGTTGCTTACACATACGGCGGGATTTACAGTGCATGGCTTTCCCGGATATGCGGCGGGTGCTGCTGTGCCTACTGTGGTGCAGGTGCTGAATGGAGAGAAGCCTGCGAATACAGATCCTATTCGGCTCGAGAACGTACCGGGTAAGGAATGGAGATACTCGGGCGGCGGTTATACCGTGATGCAGCAGCTTGTGCTGGATGTCGCGAAGGAGCCCTTTCCGAAGCTGCTGCATGATACGGTGCTGGCGCCGATCGGAATGACGCACAGCACTTACGAACAGCCGCTGCCTGAGCGGCTGCGAGCGAATGCTGCAACACCGTATGCGGGAGATGGGACGCCAATTCCGGGTGGAGCTCATACCTATCCTGAGATGGCTGCGGCGGGGCTGTGGACTACTCCATCAGACTTGACGCGATACATGGTCGAGGTGCAGCAATCGCTGGTGGGTAAGGCGAATCATGTGTTGTCGAGGGAGCTAACGCAGCAGATGTTGACCGCAGGTAAAGGCAACTGGGGGCTTGGTTTGCAGATTGGCGGGTCGGCGACGAATCCTTACTTTTCGCACGGAGGGGTGAATGAGGGATTCGAGAGCATGTTTGTTGCGTATGCGAACAATGGCGAAGGTGCGGCTGTAATGACGAATGCTGCGGGTGGGTCCAGGCTGGCGGAAGAAGTGATGGGCAGCATTGCGACTGTGTATGGCTGGCCCGATTTTCGACCTGTCGTTCGCACTGCCGTCAAGGTTGATCGCAATGTGTTGGCGCGTTATGTGGGGACTTACGAGCTTGCGCCTACATTCAGTATTGCGTTTACGCTTGAGGGCGATCAGTTGATGGCGCAGGCGACGAATCAACCGAAGCTTCCTATTTTTGCGGAGTCCGAGGCTAAGTTCTTTTTGACTGTGGTGGATGCTGAGGTTGAGTTCATTTTGGATGATAAGGGGAAGGTTAGTTATATGGTGTTGCATCAGAATGGGCATGATTCGAAGGGTGTGAGGAAGTAGTGACTATGAAGGAGTAATGGGGTTGCAGCAGGAACTCACTCAAGTGCCCTTAAATTCCTATCGCTTCACTAACTCATCCGCCGCAATCTTCGCAACGGTATAAATACTCTGCATCGGATTCGCACCTATGGATGTTGGAAAGACACTGCCATCCACGACATACAGCCTGGTTGTTCCCCACACGTGAAAGTCCCAGTCGACAACGCTGTTCTCCGCAGTTGATCCCATCTTGTCGGTCGCCTGCATGTGCGCTGAGGAGAGTAGCGTGCGATTTGGAATAAACTGCAGATTCTTCTCCACGAGATTTGCCTGCTCTGGCCTGGTCAAGACAACCGCATTCAGTTGGTTGGCTTCTGCTTCGTCGCCAAGGATCGGCTCCGTGGTCGGCACATAGACTTCCTTTGCTCCGCCAAGGAACATGACCCGCACCGCTTCCGCGGTCGCCTTCGCGAGCCTGTTCTTGTCGTCTGCCGACAGGACGTAGTCGATCTCGACCTGTCCCTGCGCGTCGAGGCGCAGCCGGTTACTCTCTGTAACTGTGTCAACGAGCATTACGCCAAATCCGGCGAGATTTGGAAATGCTTTCACCATCTCGAACCCGTGCAACGCAGAACCCGGGGACATCACGGCCGCATACGATGGTTCGGCCGACATTGCCTCAAGCGCCCACCCGTCGCTGACAAGTTTGTCGTCGACAAAGACAGACGCTTGCGTGCCCTTAAGGGCATCGATTGGGTGATCGAAGAGGCCCATTATTGGGATCGAGGGATGCAGAATCACGCCGCGCCCGATCTGATTATTTTCCACACCAGAGCGCAGCAAAATCGCCGGCGAGCCCAGCGCACCTGCGGCAAGAACAATCCGCTTTGCACGGATTACGATCTTCGTATCTGCAGGCAGGTCCAGGCCATTCGGGTCCGGAGCCATTCCTGGGCCTTTGCTTGCCGCGTGTACCACTACTTCGACTCCGTAAGCTTCTCTCGGCACGCCTGATTTCGCTTCGGCAAACAACACCCGGCGCACTTCAGCATTCGGCAGAACGTTCAGTGGGTTCTCCTTGTCCTGGAGCGCCTCAACGAGAAGCTGATCCAAAGCGGACCGTTTGTCGGTGACCGGCGAGGGTGAGGTTCCCGGGGCATATGTGTTGAGCGCATAGAGCTTCGGATGCATGCCTGACAGCTTTGCACCATCCCACAGCACTCGGTTGTTGGCGTTAATCTCGCTTTCGCTCAGTTCGCGCGTGCCGATCGATTTGCGGACCCATGCGTATGCTGCGGCAATCTGAGATTGGGTGAACTGGTGTTTCCTGATTCGCCCATCGTGCCGCCACGCTTCGATTTTCGTTTGTACTGCATCGGAGGTCGGTGCGAAGCATAGGTCTACGTTCACCAGCGATCCGCCGCCGACCGCCATCCCATTGCGAATCCGGATCGCTCCGTCCGCTGATGTGCGCGTATCCACCAACGCTTCGGTGAGGCGCGTTTCCATCGATCCCGGAATAATGAGCGGGCCTTTGTCGATGAGGAGCACATGCTTGCCGCCGCGACGCAACTCGTGCGCCAGCACTGAACCCGCGGGGCCGCTTCCGATAACGACAGTATCCGGTACCCCATCTTTCAGACGGATCTCGTGTGACTTGTCGTCATACTGGAGGCGTGAGGCGGGCAGGCGCAGCGCGTGTTCCTTCAGATACTGTGCTGGCGCCTCTTTCGGAATGTTCACACCTGTCAGCTGTTCTTGGACCGCGCTGTATCCCGTTACCAAGTAGAAATTGCGCACAGTGGCGGCAAGGCGTCGTGGGGATTCCTGATCGCATGTTGTCAGTTTTGTCAGTACCTGGAGCTGCAGTTCGTGGCTTAGTTGAGCGAAGATGTGAGTGCTTGCTTGGTTGACGATTTTGTCGATGTCGCATGCAGGCCCGAATGCGCGCAGGTCGGTAAATGGCGCCAGCAGCTGGGCTACGCGCGGATCGCCGTGCAGTTTTTGCCACATGCCCTCACGAGCAATGATCAGCAGCGTTTTGTCTCGCTGATCTGGGCCCAGTTGTTCTACTGGAAGAAATGAAGCGAACAATGCCTCATGGGTCCTGCGTTGCAGATCGTCCTGCTGCGGTTGAGCACAAACCGCAAAGGCAGTCGATAGCAGGATCAAGAGGCATGGCAAGGTTTGGCGACGCAATCTTCGCGACGCGACGACGAGTGTGGTCCGTAACTGGCAGATCATAGCGATTTGATCTAAATTACACTACTTTACCTTTGCTACTACCACGCCGAAGGGTTGCAGGGTTAGTTTGGCCAGGTCGAGTGTTTCGGAGGATGCGGCGCTTTTGGCTAATGGCGAATGGTACAGGACTTCCGCTGTGGTGCCTGCTTGTTGCAGCGAGATTGTTCGGGGTTGTGCACTCATGTTGAGGGCCACGACGATGGATTCGTTGGCTGCTTTGCGAAGGTAGGCGAAGACGTGGGTGTCGTTTTCGTCGATGGCTTCGTAATCGCCGTCGCGCAGGGCCGGTTCGCTTTTGCGCAGTGAGAGAAGGCGCTTGTAGGTGTTGAAGATGGAGTCGGGATTTTGTGACTCGGTTTCTACGTTGTACATCGCCGCGGTGGATGGCACTGGCAGCCAGGGTTTGGCGTTGGTGGTGAAGCCCGCGTTGTGACCGGCGGTCCACTGCATGGGGGTGCGCTCGCCGTCGCGGCCCTTTTCCTTGGGCCAGCCGAGCTTGCCGATGGGATCGTGGACGTCTTCGATGCGGGCGGGATCGGTGGTTCGCATGCCGATCTCTTCGCCGTAGTACATCTGCGGCGTGCCACGGGTAGTGAGGAGAAGCGTCGCCATGAGTTTGGCAATCTGATCGTTGTGAGTACCGTCGCCGTAGCGGTCCCACTGGCGCGGCTGGTCATGATTGCTAAAGAAGTATTCGGGTTGGCCGTGGGCGGTGTTGGTCTCGACTTCATTGAAGAGCTTGCGGAATTTGACGGCTGAGAGCTCGTTCACGTCAGCGATCTGGAAATCCATGGGGAGCTGCACTTCGTCGGCGTTGGCGCCATACATCTTTGTGAGCGCGGCGATGTCGGGCTCGTCGGCTTCGGTTACGAGGACCTGGTCTCCGGGATAGGCGGCGACTACGCTGTGCAGTTCGCGGAGAACGTCATGAACCTCGGGCAGATCGTCGGTGTACTGATGACGGATGTTGCGATCGCCATAGGCGTTGTATCCGGGCAGATAGGGATCGTCGCGCCATTCGGGATCTTCGAAGAGACGTGAAACAGCATCGATTCGAAAGCCGGAGACGCCGTGCTTCATCCAGAACTCGAGTACGCCGTACATGGCTTTGCGCACTTCCGGGTTGCGCCAGTTGAGGTCGGGCTGCTGCACGTAGAAGTAGTGGTAGTAGTACTGCTTTGTTTGCTCGTCCCATGTCCATGCGGAGTGGCCGAACCATGACTGCCAGTTATTGGGCGGTCCCATTTTGCCGTCGGGGCCGAGCTTGCCGTCTTTCCAGATATACCAATCGCGCTTGGGATTGTCGCGGGATGAGCGCGACTCCTTGAACCAAGGATTCTGGTCGGAGGTGTGGTTGATTACGTAGTCCATGATGACGCGAATGCCGCGTTCTTTGGCAGCAGCCACCATGCGGTCGAAGTCTTCCATGGTGCCGTATTCGGGGTCGATTGCGGTGTAATCCGCGATGTCGTAGCCATAGTCGATACCGGGTGAGGGATACATGGGGGTGATCCAGATGGCGTCGATGCCGAGGCCTTTGAGATAGTCGAGGCGGGAGGTGATGCCGTTGATGTCTCCGATGCCATCGCCGTTGGAGTCCTGAAAGCTGCGAGGATAGATCTCATAGATGACTGCGTGACGCCACCACCAGTCGTGACCTTTGTCGGCGCCATCGACGACCATTCCGGACTTGGCGCCGGTGTCTTTCGTTGCTCCGCCGGAGGCCTCGTGGGAGCGCTTGATTTCGGTGGGTGAGGGTGTTTCGGTGCCGGCCGCTTCGGCTGGCTGGGCGGCGCCCCCTTCGGCCCTTTGCGCTGCCTCACCGGCTCCCACGCCTAGTGGCGACTTTGCGTTCTCTACCATGGCCTCGTTCTCCACTGAGCTCAGATGCGCTGCTTCGTTCTTCGGACTCTGAGCCCCGTTTGATGCAATTGGCGCAATCATCGCCAAACTCAACAGAACAGACAAACGCACCATTGCCCTTACCTCGATTGCACCGAAGTATAACGTCTGCCGTCAGGCTGCGTCTGAACCTCTTTGCGCGGTTCGCATGCGATTGCGGGAGTGGGCAGGGAAGATTGTTGACAGGCCGGATCTGTCGCGGGCTGGCGTGAAAATACTAGCTGAGTGACGGAATGGCGGACGAAACCGCCCAACATCGCAATAGCTAACTTAATAGAAGTTACATTTGCGTGAATCGTCACAAATTGTAAGTTAGTTGCGTTTGTTGAAACACAATTGGCATATAAGGCAAATGTCATCCGGGGAAGCGACTGAAATCATTGAGGTAATGCGGTATTTGCCCAATCAAGGAGATACTTCCTAGTCGGCAACCCTTTCGAGCTAAGTTCGATATCGATCATAACTACAAATTAAATGACAATTCTCTGACTTGCGTGTGGCAAGTGTCTCTTGCTTTGCGCCTATGTTTTGGTTGCGGAACCATGTGTACCGGGGCCGGTTCCTCAATTCACGGAGGAAAGCAATGAAAGACTTAGTTGGTTCGAACACGCGTTCAGTGAATCGCCGTTCCATTTTGAAAGGCGGATTACTGGCAGGAGGCGCAGCGACAGTCGGCGCCGGTTTGTTATCTCAGGCAAAGGTTGCTTTGGCTGACGATCATGATCATGATCATGATCGGGGGAGAAAGGCCGACCGAGGCGATATTGCAATTCTGCGATTTCTGGCTGCTGCCGAGATCATTGAAACGGATCTTTGGGTGCAGTACACCGAACTCGGAGGGGTTGCGAACACTTCTAACAATACTTATCAGCAGGCCTTCGAATTTCTTGACGGGGACGGGCCTCAGTACATCACCAGCAATACGCTGGACGAGGCTAGCCACGCGAGTTTTCTGAATGCTTATCTGGAGTCGATTGGCGCTGAGCCGGTTGACCTGGATCGATTCCGAACTTTGAAGGGCAGCACGGCGATGGGATCTAGCGGAGAGGGCCGGCTTACAAACCTGTTGCATCTCAATGTCGACACGAGCTGGTACATTCGCTATCGCAGCACGACCAGTCCTGACTTTGGCGTGAGTTACCCCCAGGCCATTACCATCACCAACCGGCCTTCGATACCGGCTACCGACTCCGACTTCGAAGGGCCCGATCATATTCAGGCGATTGCTGATACAGCGGCATTTCACTTCGGCACAATTGAGCAGGGTGGCACCAGCCTCTACGCTTCGCTTGCGCAGAAGGTGACCAATCCTGAGGTGCTGTTGATTGTTCTCGGCATTGGCGCGGACGAAGTGGCGCATTTCCTGGAGTGGGTAGACTTTGCGGGCAATTCGGTGCAGCCGGGGGACAATGGAGCCTTCAACTTTGCCGGCTCCACGATGCCGGTAACGGATAACGGGCTGACCTTCCCGGATTTCACTTTGAAGGGGCCGCTGTTTCAGCCCAACCTGATCTTCCCTGTGCCCGCGGACTTTATCAGCAAGAAACTGCCGAGGTGCGCGGCTATTCGGCCGATTACAGATAAGTTCTTTGGAGCGAGAACTGCAGCGAAGGCACTGACGGATATGAATCTCTTCATGGGCCAGCCGAAGGCCTTCTTTAACGAGCTAAATCAGCTTGCGGATGCCGCAGATGCGGCGGTTCGTTCACCCTTTTAACGAATGGAAAATGCCGGCGAGTGTATCCGGGCTTCGCGATGGAATCGCGGGTCCGGGTGGCTCGCCGGTGTTTGTTTTGGATCTGCCTGATGTCGGTATGGCGTTTTCGATGGACTCGCCCTACAATGATCCGACTGACGAATCAGGAGAGACCTCATGGCAGACTTCGACATTGCTTTGCCGATTACGTTGCGTTGGGAGGGTGGTTATGTTAACAACCCCAGAGATCCGGGTGGCGAGACCAATCTTGGCATCACGATGAATACGTTTCAACACACGGCGCATTCGCTTCTTGGCATCGATCCCACTTCTGACAACCTGAAGGCGCTGACTCCTGCTCAGGCGGGCATTATCTATCGCGCAAACTACTGGAATCCCATTCACGGTGACGATATTGCGCTGCAGGAACTCGCGAACATTGTTTTTGATTTCTATGTGAACGGTGGTACGCACTCAAGCAGTCTGCTGCAGACTGTGATCAACCAGATGAATCCACAGGCAGGGCTGGTTGTTGACGGGTCGATTGGCCAGGCTACGATGCAGGCGCTGACGCCTTTGCCGCAAAACGATGTCTATAACAACTTCAAGCAAGGCAGGATCGCGTTTTATCAGAGGCGCGGGGCGACCTATCCAGAGTTTCTGAAGGGCTGGCTGAGCCGGGCGAACTCGTTTGCAGATCTGCCGACGGGGCAATGAACAAGATTCTGCGGGAATTCGAGAGGTTCGCTACCTGGGAAGCCGGCAGCTCGTTTGTTCGTGTGGGTATGGCTTTCAATCGTGGATTCACTTCTATGCATCTAACTTGATGAGCGGTCAAAGATCGCTGCACGGAGATACTACCTTGCGATACGTGAATTGGATTTCTACTAGTGTGTTGGCCGGTGCCATCGCTCTGTCTTCGGGACATACCAGCTTTGCCCAGGACACTCCTCCGAAGCCGGAACCCAGCGCCAAACAGGATTTAAAAAACGCCGGCAACGATACCAAGGACGCTGCGAAGAAGACGGGCCATGCGGTCTCGAAAGGCACGAAGACCGCAGCCCAGAAGACTGAGCAGGGTACGAAGACCGCGGCTACGAAGACGAAAACGGAGACAGTGAAGGCTGCAGACAAGACGAAAGAAGGCACGAAGACTGCTGTCGATAAGACCAAACAAGGAACTGAGACTGCGGCGCACAAGACTGCAGAGGGCACGAAGACTGCGGCTACCAAGACTAAGGAAGGGACTGAGAAGGCTGTTCACAGTACGGCTCATGCTACTGCCAAGACTGCGGACAAGGTCGCCGATAAGACCAAGCCAAAGGAGCAATAAATTTACAGCTAAAGCTTCTCGTCAGATTGCTTGCCTACTCTCCGATGAAGGCGTGTTTCAGGTTCCGGCCTGAGGCCTGCCAGCGTTTGACTACTTCATAGATGATGACGGTCTGGTAACAGACTGCGATCCAGACAACCACGGCTTCGATGGGCAGATAGCCCCAAGCAGTTATGCGCAGTCCCATCATCTGCTCGGGCTGGTAGCCCCACCATCCGTAGGGGACGGCGAGGGTGGCCTCCCAGAGCAGGCTGGTGAGCAGGAGGATGAAGAGCGTGAGGCTGAAGGCTCTCCAGTTGACTACTGGCAGGGCGGACGGAAAGAGCACGATGGAAGGGCCCATGCCTGCGAGTACGAGGAAGGTGAAGTAGCCGGGGAAGCCTGTTGTTTCGTGGGCTACGAGGCGCTTCCAGGCGATGGCACCTGCGATCAGCGCGAGGGCAATGACGAGTGATGAAGGATGGAAACGGAAGAGGCGCGTAAATTCTGAGCGCGAAGCTGCGTCGCCGGGAATGCTGTAGGCGGCGAGCCAGTACTTATCGAACCAGATATACATGAGCAGGATGGTTGTGAAGCCGGTGAGGTAGAAGATGTACTCCTCTATTGGCACGCTGCCGTGCAGGGCTGGGGCGGGGATGCCGAGCGTTGCGCCTTGCCGCGGAAAGGTGAGAAACAAGTGCGCGAAGAAGAAATCGAGCACCACACCCAGCGGGACGAGCAGAGCGAGCGTGCGTACGAAAGAGCGCTTTGAGATGCGCACTCCTTCGCGGGGCACGAACCAGAAGGCGATGACGACGATCGGCACGATGAACAGCAGAAGGCTGACCGTGTAGCCGTATGGCGAGGGATTGGCTACTGCTACATCGACGACGGCTGGGACTCGCGCGGTGTGCAGTGTGAGAGCTGCTGGTACTGCGAGCATTCCGAGTACGGCGAAGACCAGCAGGAAGCTCGATTTTGGAGAACCGCGATCGGGAAGATCGGCCATTCGAATCCTCTGTTGCCTGTTGCGAAAAGACGGCTCCTAACGCAGCCCGAATATAGCACCGTGGTTATGGCGTGCGAAGGGATTTGTTTGTCCCAGGCTTGACAGGGAGGGGTTTCTGTTCCAGACTGGCATAGTTTAACTATGGCAGTGGGCGCTGACGATGAGGTGATGACGTGGGTGACGCGGAGTTGGGGCGGGATGAGATTCCTCCCGGGACGCTTTATTTGCTGATTTTGAATAGCCTGGCGGTGCGAGGGAGGTTGCATGGGTATGAGATTGCGGAGTGCATTGAGCGCGGCTCGGATGATGTGCTGCAGGTGGAGGAAGGGTCGCTGTATCCGGCGCTGCAGCGAATGTTGATCAAGGGCTGGGTGACAGCGGAGTGGGGCACGACTGCGGGCAATCGGCGCGCGCGCTATTACACGCTGACGGCGGCAGGGAAAAAGCAGCTGCGCATTGAGGTTTCGCAGTTTGAGCGGGTGATGGGGGCGATTGCGCGTGTGATTCAGACCGCGTGAGGGAGGGGCAGATGAGCTGGCCGGGAGAGATAGCGCGAAGGCTGCGTACGCTGTGGCATCGGCGTGAGTTTGATGCGGAGCTGGATGAGGAGATGCGTCTTCATCTCGAGCTGCGGAAGCAGCAGCAGATGGAGAGAGGTTTGCCGGAGGAGGCCGCGCGATGGGCAGCGCATCGGCGGTTTGGCAACTCGACTCGATTCAGGGAGAAGAGCCGCATGGCGTGGGGATGGGAATGGCTTGAAAGCTTTTCGCAGGATGTCAGCTACGGCGCGCGGGCTATGTTGCGCAGCCCTGCACTTACCCTTGTAGCGCTGGCGTCTCTTGCGTTGGGTATTGGTGCGAACACAGCAATCTTCAGTCTATTGGATGCGCTGATGTTGAGGTCGCTACCGGTCAAGGAACCGTCGCGACTGGTGCTGCTGGGTAGAGCACGCGGGAGAGGCATCACCGATGGCTTCGCGGCTACAGACTTCTACTCCTATCCTTTCTATCGCCAGATGCAGCAGAAGAACGCAGTCTTCTCCGACACGGCTGCGATTTTCAGCATGATGAACGATGTCCACGGCTTTGTGGAGGGCAGGGCTGACTCGGAACTGATGCATGTCCAACTTGTTTCCGGCACGTACTTTCCGACTTTGGGTGTACAGGCGCAGTCAGGCCGCATGCTGACGGACGCAGACGACAACAGCGAGGGTGATCATCCCGTAGTCGTGGTGAGCCAGGCCTTCTGGAAGCGCAGCCTTGCAAGCGATCAGGCAGTTCTTGATCGCAAGCTGAAGCTGGGCACTACCATGTTCAACATCGTTGGGGTGGCTCCGCCCGAATTCTTCGGTACTACGGTCGGTGAAGAGCCGGACATGTGGGTGCCGCTGTCCATGATGAAGTCTGTCCCACCGGGCTGGGGAGGGTACAAGGATAACTTCAACGAATCGCTCTACATTATGGGCCGCCTCAAGCCGGATGTCTCCGTCGAGCAAGCCACCAGTAACGTGAATGTGCTGTATCAGCAAATTCTGCGCGGCTTTCCCGACGCGAAGCTAAACCAGGAGAATCTGCAGAAGCTCGCCAAAGCACATGTACCGCTCACGCCGATGGCCACCGGGCTGTCATACCTTCGCCGCGAGTTTTCGAAGCCGTTGCAGATCCTGATGGCGGTCGTTGCGCTGGTACTGCTAATCGCGTGCGCCAACATTGCCAATCTACTGCTTGCCCGGTCGACGGCTCGGGCACGCGAACTTGCAGTCCGCCAGGCGCTCGGAGCCCGACGCCTCCGTATCGTTCGACAGCTGCTGACCGAGAGCCTGACCCTTGCTCTCGTTGGCGGCGCGCTCGGGATCGGTTTAGCTTCGGTCGGAAACCGTCTTCTGCTTCGCATGGTCTCGGGTGGTCTTGAAACCCTGCCGTTGAATGTGGATATCGACCTGCGCCTGCTCGGCTTCACCTTTGGGGTTACGGTACTCACGGCTGTCTTATTCGGCACGGTGCCGGCATTCCGCGCTACCAGGCTCCAACTTACAGAATCGCTGAAGGACGGTCGCGGTCCGCAGAGCGGTGTTTCGCGCAGTAGACTCGCGCGCACTCTGGTCATCTCGCAGGTGGCATTGTCGCTCATTCTGATGGTGGGCGCGGGACTCTTCGTACGGAGTCTCATCAACCTCAACAACGTGGATACCGGATTCAACAAGGCGAATGTACTGCGCCTTCAGATCGACTCCAACTCAACGGGCTACAAGAGCGACGATCCTCGCCTCAACGCACTCTTTCGCCAGATTGAGGAACGAGTCGGTGCGCTCCCGGGCGTACAGGCTGCGAGCTTCTCATCTTTCACCTTCAATGAGGGAAGCTGGAATGGCTCCGTCGCGGTTCCAGGCATGCCCGTTAACCATGAGCTCGATGTAAAACACAACGTCGTCGGCAATGGCTATTTCAAGACGATGCAGATTCCGTTGATCGCAGGCCGCACTTTCGGTCCGCAGGATACTGCCACGTCACAGCGAGTAGCCGTCATCAGCGAACATATGGCGCGGACCTTGTTTCCGCCTGGCTCGCCTATCGGCCACAGCTATCACATAGGATCGTCTGACGATCCAGAGATCCGGGTTATAGGCATTGTGAAGGACGTGAAATTCGAAGATCTCCAGGAGGAGACGGACACGCTCGACTACCTACCGTACACGCAGCGCGACTGGGGCTTCGGAGATTTTGAGGTCCGTTATACGGGAGACTTCGCCGCCATCTCGATCGAGGTCCAGCAGGCCATTCACAGTGTCTATCGCACCATCCCCATCACACGGGTCACAACTCTCGACGAACAAGTGGCCCGCTCCATTACGAACCAGCGGGTTGTAGCGCAGCTCTCGACGTTCTTTGGGCTGCTGGCGGTGTTTCTCTCGTGCATCGGAATTTATGGGCTGATGTCGTATGTGGTTAGCAGACGAACGAACGAGATTGGCATTCGCATGGCGCTGGGTGCGCCGCGCGGAAGTGTGCGGTGGATGGTGATGCGGGAGATTCTGATCCTGGTCGGCGTTGGTATCGCGATTGGCGTTCCGGTGGTGCTGGCCGGAAACCGGCTGGTTTCGAATATGTTATTCGGCGTGCGCGGCACGGATCTTTCCAGCTTGCTGGCTTCTGTAGCCGGGCTGCTGACTGTAGCGCTGGCGGCGGGCTATCTGCCTGCTCGGCGGGCAGCGCGTGTGGATCCGATGGTTGCGCTGCGGTATGAGTGAGAATACGGCGTTTGCAGAGAGCTGAAAGCCTATCAGCGCGGTTCGGCACTCGTGCGTTCGCAGTTAGCTCAACTGCCCAACATCCGGGAAGATGCTGGGCAGAAGGAAGATCGATCGAAACTTTGGTGCGATTTGCGAGGGGTTGGCTGCTACTTCTTTGGTGGAGGGGGAGGGTAGTTTTTCAGAAGCTTGGCAACGGCCTTATCGAGATTCTTCTGGCGCTTATCGGGCTTGGCCTTCGGATCGAGTGTTCTGCTGACGACGCCTCGCCAGGTAAGGTCGTGTTTGGCTGAGTCATACATATCCAAAGCAAGCTGCCCGTTATAAATGGTTGAGGTCTGGCCGGTTGTCATCCCGCCTCCGCCTCCGCCGTACCATCCGCGGCCGTACCATCCAGGTCCATACCCCCAGCCGGAGTCGTACGAGGTGAATTGCTTTTCCGTGCCTATGGCTGCCTGGTAGCCAATCAGAAGATCGGCGGCCGCATCTCCCTCTACCTTTGTCAGGCCTTTTGTGGCTAGTTGAGCGTCAATTGACGCCTTGACCTGCTTATCCATCAGATCATCCAGAGGAGTGGCGCCCTTGATAGTCACCCACTTATATGTCTTGAACTTCGAGAAATCGGCCTCTTTATCGAAGTTGTAGCGAGTATCGTCCGCAAACAGACTGCCTGAGATCATGAGCAGCAGGGCCGCCAAGAAAAACGTGCGTCTCTTCATAATTCTTCTCCTAGGCTAGTAAGCTTCTCCCACCCGATATTCAGCTAAAGTTCAGAGGTGGAACTGGCTCGGATCAAGTTCACGGCGATGCTAGGCGAAGGAAAAGGCAATGTCGACTGGCAATAGTGATAGCAGGATGAGCAAAGGTTAGAGGTTTCTCCACATCACGAGTGCGTCGACGTAGCCGAGTGTGGGATGGTGAAATGCGCCGGGGAGTCGGCCTACGATTTCGAAGCCGTGTTTTTCCCAAAGATGAACGGCGGACTCGTTGGTGCTGACGACGAAGTTGAATTGCATGGCGCGATAGCCTGCGGATTTGGCGAAATGAAGCGAATGCTCGCACATGGCGTTGGCGATGCCGCGGCCCTGTTGCTGTGGGTCTGTGACGTAGCCGCAGTTGCAGACGTGGGAGCCGGCGCCTTGCTGATTGGTACGGAGATAGTAGGAGCCGACGATTGAGTTGTTTTCTTCGGCGACGAAGGTGTGATTCCCAGGGGCGAACCAATATTGACGGGCTGCTTCACTGGGCATTGTGGTGGGAAGCGCGTAGACGTCACCGGCACGGATGACTGGCTCGAGGATGGGCCATAGCTTGTTCCAGTCAGATGGTGCTGCTGGGCGAATCTCGATCATGAGTTGAGTTTACGAACAGCAGCCGTTGGTGATGGTGTTGCCGGGGAAAAACTTCGACATTTCAGAGGTAGAGGTCCAGCCGAGTTTTTCGTATACCGGGCGGCCCATTGCTGAGGCGTGAAGGACGATGTAGGTAATTCCTCGGGATTGGAACTCTTCTTCTGCTCGACGCATGAGCTCCGCGGAAAGGCCCTGGCTGCGATGGGATGGCTCGACGTAGACGTTGAGGATGTATCCGCGCTGCGTGGCGGTTGGATGCGAGGGATGCGGCGGCCAGTTGATAACGAAGAGGCCGACTCCGGCGATTATCGCGTCATGGTCTTCGGCGACGAAGCCGAAGTATTCTCCGCTGGCGAGGCGAGGGGCGAGCCAGGCGGCGAAGGGAGCGTCCATCTGGTCGAGGATAGCGTTGGCGACGTTGTTTGCGGCGAACATGTTGCGGCGATGACGGCAGATGGCTGCGAGGTCGCGCGGCTCGACTGGCCGAATCGTTGTCTGAGTCGAGGTCATTGATAGAGTTTACGAAATTTGCGATTTAGAGCGATTCCGCAGTACTTATCGCCATTTCTAACTTCCGCGAAAGGTGGCTTTTCCTTGGAGAAAAAGCCACTCGGCCTCGCGGGCTTCCGGAGACAGTAACTGCGGAACCGCTTTACCAGATGGTTTGCAGTGTGGAATCGAGCTCGACCCAGCGGTCGTACCAGCACCAGCTTCCCTGCATTTCGGGAACATGGAGGAGGCCGTGTCCGTCAGCGCACGCCAGTTCGGTACCGTTCCAGTCGAGGAAGTTGCGTGAGGGCGGGCCGATGCGGGTGGGCTGATTGAGTATGCGGAGGCATCGCTGGCAACGGCGTTCCTGATTGAGGAGAGCCCAGCGCAGGCCGGCGGTGACGGCGAAGGCCCAGAGGACGAGCTCGAACCAGTCGGCGGAACGGCCGATGAAGATGCGAAGCGGGGCGGCGGCCGCAATGGCGCCGAAGAAGACGAGGATGAGGGTGAGGAGGATCTTGGCGGTGAGGAAGAGGTTCCAGCGGGCGCGCGTGGATAGCAGTTTTTCGCTGCGGGGCTGATTGCGATCGCAGCGGAGCGGACGGAGTGGATTGGTTGCGATGGCGGTGAAGATTGCGGGGATGGCGACGAAGATGTATCCGCCGATAAAGTGAGCGGCGATGAGCCCAGAGAACGCATGCGCGGAGCCGGAGTAGACCCAGGAGACAACGATCGAGAGCAGGCAGCAGAACGCAAGTGTGGCCAGGCAGGAACCGGCTGATCCGCGGGAGATTTGGATGACGTAGTTGGAGCGGAGCCAGAAGGCGTCTGCGAGCAGGCCGTAGGCGAGGCTGAGGGCGCGGGCTGAGTGGGGCATCCGGTTGCCGTGTTCGTGGTCGAGATGCCAGAGCTCGCCGCGCCACTCCTGCTGCCAGTCGGCGCGCAGTGGGATGGGCACAAGCTGTGCGGCCCAAGGCAGAAGCCATTGGGCGAGGTGGCCGGGATTTCGCGGCGAGTGCTTCTCGGGTTCGAGGATCATCAGGTTTTCACCAGCTTCTCGGGAATAAGACGGGAGAGCAATGGATAACGCTGAATGGCGGTGGCGGCGGCGCCTTTGCCAGCGCGTGTGAGCAGATAGTAGCGCCGCACTGGACGCTGCTCTTTGAGGGCATGCTCCTCTGCCTCCCACTTAGAGGAGACGAGGTCGTCGCGCTCGAGGCGGCGAAGGGCGGGATAGACGGTTCCGCTGGGGAGGCCGGTGACCTCCATGATTTCAAAACCGAACTGGTAGCCGAGGCTTAGGGCCTTGAGGATGATGGCCACGGTATGGGAGAGCTTTGCGGAAGTCATAGGCACCTTGAAACAAGAGAGGCGAGGACGGACTTGACGTCCTGTGTAGAAGTGTACTACATACTACTAACAAGTGTACTACATAGGGTAGTAGGAGGCGATGGCCAATCATGCTGGAAGTGAAAAACGTGACGAAACGGTATCGCAGTATTCCGGCGGTGCACCGGGTGAGTTTCACGCTCAGTGAGGGAGAGGTGCTGGGTTACCTGGGGCCGAATGGATCGGGTAAGTCGACCACGGTAAAGATGATTACCGGGATGATTGAGCCTTCGGATGGGGAGATTCTGTTTCGCGGAAGAAACATTCACGAGGATCTGACGGCGTTTCGCAGAGAACTGGGTTATGTGCCGGAAGAAGCCCAGGTGTACACGCATCTTTCGGGGCTGGAGTACCTGCAGCTGGTTGGACGGTTGCGTGGGATGCCGGAGGCGCTGATTGAGAAAAAGGCGCGAGCGCTGCTGGAGCTGCTATCGCTGGAGGCTTCGCAGTATTCGCCGATCTCGGAGTACTCCAAGGGGATGAAGCAGCGGGTGCTGATTTCGGCGGCGCTGATGCACGATCCGCAGTTGCTGATCTTTGATGAGCCGCTGTCGGGGCTGGATGCGGTGACGGCGCGGCTTTTCAAAGACCTGCTGCTGTTGCTGGCCGCGGAGGGCAAGGCGATTCTGTACATTTCGCATGTGCTGGAGGTGGTGGAGCGAGTATGTGATCGCGTAATTATTTTGTCGAAGGGCGAGGTAGTGGCAGATGCCGCTCCAGGCAAGCTGATGGAGCTTACCAAGTTGCCGAACCTGGAGGGTGTGTTTGCGCAGCTTGTGAGGCAGACGGATACGGGACAGGTAGCGCGAGATATGGTGCAGGTGATGAAGGTACAACATGCGTGAGGACATGGTGAGGACACGGACGCTGCGCGGACACTTCTTCCGACGATTCTTTGACAGCGACACTCTTTCGCTGGAGGCGGAGACGCAGACGACAGTGATACGGGCGTTGTCTACGTGCGCTGTGCCGGGACTGATGGTGGTCTTCTGGCTGATGCCGCATAACGTGAATCGGCCCTTCTGGGCGGTCGCTGCGGATCGATATTTTTTTGTGCTCTACTCCTTTGTGGCTATGGGTATGGTGGCCACGTTTGAGTGGGAGATGCTGTTTCCGGATAGGACGGACTTTCTGATTTTGCTACCGCTACCGCTGAGGCGCGGAGAGCTGTTTGTGGCAAAGGGACGAGCTCTGTTGGTCTTTCTGGCACTGTTTCTCTGCGCGGCGAATCTCTTCGCAATGATTACATTTCCTGCGCTGAGTACTCCGAAAGGAGGCATCTATCTGTATACGGTTTGGGCACATTTTGTGGCGGTCGCGATGGCAGGCAGCTTTGCTGCGATGAGCATGCTGGCGGTTGCGGGAATCTCGATGTGCCTGCTGCCGCTTCGGTGGTTTCGGTTGATCTCGTCCGTGATTCAGTCTCTCTCGATTACTGTGCTGCTGCTGTTGATGTTGCTCTTTCCGCTGGCGAGCAGCCATCTGCCCATGTTGCTGGAATCGGGGGCGGGCGTCTCGCGATGGATTCCGCCAATTTGGTTTCTGGGCTTGTATGAGCGTCTGATGCTGGGCGCTTCTGCTCCAGCGGGATGCGGAACACTGGCCGATATTGGGATGTGGGCGACGGCTGCGGCTGTGATTGTGGCTGTGGCGATCTATCCCATGGCATGGGCGAGGCAGAAGAAGAGAGCGCTCGAGGGCACGCTACAGACCACGGGACAGAGGCGAAGCTGGATGGCCGCATTGTTGCATCGCACTCTGTTGAAGCGGGCACAGCAGCGCGCGATCTTTCACTTTATCGGTCAGACGATGGCGCGCAATGCGCGTTACCAGATCTATCTGGCGATCTATGCGGGAGTGGGGTTAGCAATGGCACTTTGCAGCGTTGTGACCTTGAAGGCAGGTGCGCGGAGCGGGGCTGGGCTGGGACTCTCGAATCTGGGTCTACATGCGGCGTTGCCTCTGCTGCTGTTCTGGATGGTGTCAGGGCTGCGGGCGGCGTTTGCGTTCCCTGTGGATATGCGAGCGCGATGGATCTTTCCGATCAGTCTGCCGTATCCGGGAAGCGATGCAAAGGCGGCGAAGACGTGGGTGCTGCTGTGTTGCGGGGCCTTGACGTGCACTATGCTGGCGTTGCTGACGGCGGCAGGATGGGGAGTGAGGGAGCTTGCAGTGCAGGCGATATGGGGCTTTGGGCTTTCGCTGCTATTGGCGGACCTGTTCTTTGTGGGGAGGACGCAGATTCCCTTTACGAGGCCTCGCATGCCGGGGCGAGCGAGTTTGCCGATTGTGTTTACGCTGTATGCGGTGGTCTTCCCTGCCCTGGTGTTGTCGTCGATGCAGGTAGAGCGGTCGGCGGAGACGCGGCTCAGAGTGGTGCTGTGGATCGTGGCGGGGATCGCCGCGGCGCATGTGCTGTTGATGGGGATAGATAAGCTGGCGCAACGGGGGATCATTGGGGGATTTCCGGAGGATGAGGAAGATGACGGGCCGCAGACGCTGGGCTTGTTCCAATAAAATGCGATTTGAGTTGCGTAGAATTTCCTTCGAATTTGATAGGGTTCACAAGGAAGGAGATTTTAACTGCTATGAGTCACTGTCCCCCGATGACATTTTCTGGAATTACGGCGCAAACCTATCAAGAGCTGCTTGTGAAGGCGCAGGCGCAGGGCCTGGAGCTGAACGGCCCGAGCGGTTCGACTGAATATCAAGGCATGGAATTTACGTGGAGCTATGATGAGGCGGCGGAATCTCTGACGATTCAATGTACGAACAAGCCGATGCTGATTCCGTGCGGGATGATTGAGTCGCGGATACGGGGCGTGATTGGCTGAGGCCCTACAATCCTACTGTGGGACTTCGATTTGAAATTCTGAAAACTCATGCCTCGGGCGCGCGACGAGCACGTCTGCATCTGCCGCATCAAGTGGTGGAAACCCCTGTGTTTATGCCGGTGGGAACGCAGGGGACGGTGAAGGCTGTGCCGCAGGGCACACTGGAAGAGCTGGGCGCGCAGATTATTCTGGGCAATACGTATCACCTGTACCTGCGCCCGGGGCATGAGCTGATTGCACGGCTGGGCGGGCTGCATAAATTCATATCGTGGCCGCGGGCGATGTTGACGGATTCGGGTGGATTTCAGGTCTTTTCGCTCTCGCAGCTGCGGAAGATTTCGGATGAGGGTGTGCGGTTTCGATCGCATCTGGATGGCAGCTCGCATATGTTTTCGCCGGAGCACTCGATGGATGTGCAGATCGCGCTGGGTGCGGATATCTGCATGGCATTCGATGAGTGCACGGAGTATCCGGCGGATGAGGCGCGGGCGGCGGAGAGCCTGCGCTATACGATGGCCTGGGCGGCGCGGTCGCTGGAGCACTTTCGCAAAAATCAGCATCGCGTGCCGTGGCATTTGGAGCTTATTGATGCCGATGGCGGGGCGGCTACGCAGAGTCTGTTTGGGATTGTGCAAGGTGGGATGTACAAGCATCTGCGGCGGGAGAGTGCGGAGCGGCTGGTGGAGATGGATTTTGACGGATACGCCATCGGCGGGCTGAGTGTGGGCGAGCCGCGCGAGCTGACACGCGAGGTGATTGCCGAAGTGCTGCCGCTGCTGCCGCGGGATAAGCCGCGCTATGTGATGGGTGTGGGTTTTCCGGATGAGATTGTGGAGTATGCACGTATGGGCGTGGACATGATGGATTGCGTGATTCCTACGCGGGCAGCGCGGCATGGGCTGCTGTTTACGAGCGAGGGGCGCATGAATATCAAGAACAGGCAGTTTGCGGAGGATTCGAGGCCGCCGGATCTGAAGTGCGATTGCATGACTTGCAGGCGATATTCGCGTGCCTATCTAAGGCACCTGATGCAGACGGGGGAGCCGCTGGGGGGTACGCTGAATTCGATTCACAATCTTGCGTTTTATCTGAATACGATGGCGGGTTTGTGGGAAGAGCTGGACGCTGGGGTGGAGGTTTGAGCGATGCCGCATGTTGCGAGGCAGCGAAATATTTACAACTGGGGACACGCGGCGGAGCTATCATGGGTCGCTTCGTGAATTCAAAAGTTTTTTGATCCGCGAAGAAATTCTAGAACGAGGTAAGGAACGATGAAATTTCTTTCAACATGGAATCTGCGGCCGGGCGGAGTGCAGACTGCGGTCGATCGATTTCTGGCTGGTGAGGCTAACCCGGCAACAGGTATTACCTTGCTAGGCCGATGGCATAAGGCTGACTTCAGCGGAGGCTACAGCCTCTCGGAATCGGATGACCCTGCCGCATTGTACGAATTTGCCGCGAAGTGGAATGATGTATTGGAAATTCACTCTTCGTTGGTGGTCGAAGATGCTGAGGTTGGGCCGATACTGGCCAGGGTGTTCAAGAAATAACTTTCATATCCTCCCCCGTCTTTTCCCGCCTGCCATTGCTTCCATGTATCCCAGAGTTATCCATTGATGAAAGGTACGTGCCGCATTCGGGGATTGTGGAGTATGGGCGGCACACTGAACTCGATTCATAATCTTGCGTTTTATGTGAATACGATGGCGCGGCTGCGAGATGAGCTGGGTGCCGAAGGGAAGGTTTGAACGATGCCGCAGGAGATCTGGACTGACGTAGACAACTACCTTACCGGGAAGCTGGTGGAGGCCGATCCTGTGCTTGACGCGGCCTTGGCGGCGAATGCGGCGGCGGAGCTGCCTGCGATTGATGTGACGCCGACGCAGGGTAAGTGGTTGCACATGCTGGCGCGCATGATTGGTGCGCGACGGATTCTGGAGATTGGGACGCTGGGCGGATACAGCACGATCTGGATGGCGCGGGCGCTGCCTGCGGGCGGGCGGCTGATTTCTCTGGAATTTGAGCCGAAGCACGCGGAGGTGGCGCGGGCGAACATTGCAAGAGCAGGGTTGAGCGATGTAGTTGAGATTCGCGTGGGAGCGGCGCTGGATTCGCTGGCGAAGATCGAGGCCGAAGGTGCAGAGGCGTTCGATCTGATCTTTGTTGATGCTGACAAGGAGAACAATGCTGCGTACCTGGAATGGGCGCTGAAGCTGTCACGACGGGGAACGCTGATCGTGGTGGACAACGTGATTCGCGATGGCGAGATTGCGAATGCGGCGAGTACGGACGAGAAGGTGATCGGGACGCGAGTCATGTTTGATCGTATGGGGGCTGAGCCACGGCTGTATGCGACGGCGGTGCAATCAGTGGGGAGCAAGGGGTATGACGGGTTTGCGGTGGGTCTGGTTGTGGGGTAGGTCAGAGAAGGCTATACCTCAGGGCCAAAGCCCGAAGGACTTTGCAGAGGTTTAGGTACGAGTGAAGCCCGTACCCTTCAAGCTGATCCACTACAGAAGCGAGATAGGGGCACGTTCGATACAATCTCAGCGGTTTCGACTCGAAATGAGATACAGTTGCCGTAACAATAATAAGGCCCGCCATGAAGATAATCCGTTTCACAACCGTCGTAATACTCGCTTCTATTTCTGTTTCATCAGTCTTGGCCGCAGACGACATGCAGGCTGCCCGCGCAAAGTATTCGGAGCTCGCCGCGAAGGTTCGCGCGGGCGATTCAGGCGTTGACTGGAAGGCTTTGCGTGTTGCCGCGGCGATCGGCGAAGTCGGGAGTGGATCTGAGGATTTTAAGAATATAGAGAATGGCTATTCTGCGCTGAATGAAGGCAGGTTTGAAGAATCACTCAAATTTGGCCGCGAGGTCGAAGATCATAACATCGCGGACGTCGATGCGCATTATCTGGCTTGGCGTTCGCTGGTGGGACTTGGCCGAGAGGGGGAAGCCGACAAGGAACGGGTGTTGCTTGCGGCCCTGTTGCAGTCCATCACGGATTCGGGCGATGGAAAGAGCGTAAAGACCGCCTGGTTCGCGACGACTATTCGCGAAACGTATCTGTACATGGGGTCTGTACTGAACGTACAGTTGCAGGAACATCGTACGTGGAAGCAGGATGGTCATTACTACGATGTGGTGGCGGCGAAGGACAAAGATGGGAAGCAGATGATTCTATGGTTTAACGCTGATACTGAAATGCATAGGCAGATGGCTGCTGGTGAACGCGCCATGCATAAGTAAGAAAAGCAAAGGCAACGGCTGCGGCAGAAGCAGATTTCCTTCGGGAATGACAGACAGAAAGCAGTGGAAACAGCTAAGGCAGTCCCAAACAGATTCGCGCTATTGCTTCTTAGGGCGTTTGTACCAGGGTGTTGGGACTTGCTTGGCGCGGACTTTGTTGGTGCGGACTTGGACGAAGACGTCTTCTTTGCTTTCGGCGACCGCTGCGGGGACGTAGGCGTAGGCTATGTTGGTCTTTAGGAAGGGTGCGGGGGAGCCGCTGGTGATGGTGCCGATCTGGTCGCCTGCTTCGTTGAGGACTGGGTAGCCGTCCCGGGCTATGCCGCGTTCCACCATTTCGAGGCCGACTAGTTTTCTGGATGGACCACCGCTCTCTTTTATCGCTAAGAGCGTGGAACTCCCGAGGAAGTCGGAGTCTTTTTCGAGCTTGAGCCAGCGATCGAGGCCGGCTTCGAAGACGTTGGTCTCGTCGGTGATTTCGTGGCCGTAGAGGGGCATGCCGGCTTCGAGGCGGAGAGTGTTGCGCGCGCCGAGGCCGCAGGGCAGGATGCCGAATTCGGCTCCGGCTTCGAGGATGGCGTTCCAGACTTTTTCGCTGGTGGCGACATCGGATGGGATGTAGATTTCGAAGCCGTCTTCGCCGCTGTAGCCTGTGCGGGCGATGAGGGTGTTGTGGACGCCGGCGACCTGTCCCCAGGTGAACCAGTAGTTCTTGATGGCGGAGAGGTCGGTTTTGGTGAGCTTTTGCAGGGTCTCGAGGGCGCGCGGACCCTGGATGGCTAGCTGCGAGTAGTGCTGCGAGTAGTCGCTAATATGTACTCCGGCCATGCTGCCGACCTGCTGGCGTATCCATGCGTAGTCTTTGTCTTTGGTGCCGGCGTTGACGACGAGCAGGTAGTCGTTGTCGCCGAGCTTATGGACAAGGATGTCGTCGACGAAGGTACCCTCGGGGGTGAGCAGCGCGGAGTACTGGGCCTGGCCGTCTTTGAGGCGAGAGACGTCGTTCATGGTGATGCGCTGCACGGCGGCCAGGGAGTTGGGTCCGCGGAACTGAATCTCGCCCATGTGGCTGACATCGAAGAGGCCGACGGCGGTGCGGACGGCGATGTGTTCGGCGATGCAGCCACTGTATTCGACGGGCATATCCCACCCGCCGAAGTCGACCATCTTGGCTTTGAGCGCGCGATGGGTGGCGTTGAGAGCGGTCTGCTTGAGTGCGGGGGCGGCGACTGGTGTGGACATGAGGGCCTCGTCGGACAGGATGGCGGGATGACTGGAAGGTGTCCTGTACTTTATTGAAGATAGGGATTTGGGGAGGGCTGGTCAAACTGATGGGTCGAGGAGTCTGCTGCAGGGAAGTGGGCTTAGATTACGATGATTGGCAACTACAGTTTTTCAAAAGAGGGATTATGTCGGATAAGTTTCGGGGAGTATTTGCGTTGCTGGTGGGAGTGTTTGCTCTTTACCAGGCGTATGTGCTGTACAAGGCGGGAAAGATGAATGGACCGTTCTGGCTGGAGTTGATAGCGGGTGCATTGTTGCTCGTGATCGGCGTGTGGCGGCTGTTGCGCAAGCCGAAGGATCCTACGGCTGAGCTACTGAAGTAGGCGCGGCGCGACCGTGGCTGCGCTTTACAACGCGATTCAGGGGCGGAGTCTGGAGCGGCTGGCTGCGCTGAGCGACGGCATATTTGCTGTGGCGATGACGCTGCTGGTGCTGGATCTGCATATTCCGACGCGGGAGATGGTGCGCTCGGAGGTAGGGCTGCTGCATGCGCTGGCGGGGATGGCTCCGCAATGGATTGCTTACCTGATGAGCTTTCTGACGCTGGGGATTTTCTGGGCGGGGCAGCAGACGCAGCTGAATCATATTCGCGAAGGGACGCGCGATCTCACGTGGATTCACCTGGGGTTTCTGTTTACGGTGACGATGATGCCGCTGTCGACGCGGCTGCTGGCAGAGTTTATCGAGTTTCGCGGGGCGCTGGTTATCTATTGGCTGAACATACTGCTGGCCGGAGTGATGTTGTATTGGAGCTGGTGGTATGTGACTAAGCGCGGGCTGGCTAAGGATGAGACTACGGCTGAGATTCATGGGGCGATCTGTCGTCGCATTCTGATTGCGCAGAGTCTGTATGCGTTTGGGGCGTTGCTTTGCGTGGTGAGTAATTATCTGAGTATTGGATTTATTGCGCTGGTGCAGTTGAATTATGCGATTGCGCCGCGATTTGGGAAGAGGCTGGGGTGAGAGAAGCAGGGATTAGGGATTAGTTAAGACAGCTCGGGGCCATCGAGGCCCCTCGTCGAAGACCCTATGAATAGCTTGATTGGCAAGGTTGAAACCTTGCCTTACCTTTCGTACCTAAACCTTGTGTTGTCTTCATGGAGACTTTGCCTACCTTTTCAGACGGTGATGGTTTCGCGGTATTCGCCGAAGACCTGGCGGAGGGTGTCGGCGATTTCGCCTACTGTGGCGTAGGACTCGACTGCTGTGACGATGTGGGGCATGAGATTGGCGGTGGTGCGGGCGGCTTCGCGGAGTTGGTGGAGAGAGTGCTGCCATGAGGCCTGGTCGCGGCGGGTGCGGAGGGCGCGGAGACGCTCGATCTGACGGCGCTCCAGCTCGGGGTTGAGACGCTCGATGTGGGGATCGGGTTCGACTTCGGATTGGAATTTGTTGACGCCGACTACGATCGCTTCTCCCGAGTCGACCTGTCGCTGCCATAGGTAGGCGGAGTGCTGAATCTGTTGCTGGACCCAGCCGGATTCGACGGCGCGGAGAGTGCCGCCGAGCTGGGCGATCTTGGCGAAGATGGACTCGGCTTCGGCTTCGAGCTGGTCGGTCAGGGCTTCGATGTAATAGGAGCCGCCGAGGGGGTCGGCTACGTCCGGGACTCCGCTCTCGTGGGCGAGTATCTGCTGAGTGCGGATGGCAATGCGGGCGGCCTGTTCTGTGGGGAGAGCCAAGGCTTCGTCATAGCCGTTGGTGTGCAGGCTTTGCGTGCCGCCCAGTATGGCGCTTAGCGCTTCGATTGTGGTCCGGACGATGTTGTTCTCGGGTTGCTGGGCGGTGAGGGTGGAGCCGGCGGTCTGGGTGTGGAAGCGAAGCATCCACGAACGAGGATTGGTAGCGCCGTAGTGCTCGCGCATCCATCGGGCCCAGATGCGGCGGGCAGCGCGGAATTTGGCGACTTCTTCAAAGAGGTTGGAGTGGGCGTTGAAGAAGAAGCTGAGGCGCGGGGCGAAGCTGTCTATGGTGAGTCCGGCGGCGAGGGCGGCATCGACGTAGGCGCAGCCGTTGGCGAGGGTGAAGGCTAGCTCCTGGGCGGCGGTACAGCCGGCCTCGCGCATGTGGTAGCCGCTGATGGAGATGGTGTTCCACTGGGGGACGTGCTCGCCGGCCCAGGCGATGAGGCCGGTGGTGAGGCGGATGGCGGGGACGACGGGGTAGATGTAGGTGCCGCGGGCGATGTACTCCTTGAGGATGTCGTTCTGGACGGTGCCGGAGAGCTTGCGGAGGTCGGCTCCGCTGCGGCGAGCGGCGGCTACGTACATGGCGAGCAGGGTTGAGGCTGTCGCGTTGATGGTCATCGACGTCGAGACCTGGTCGAGGCGGATGCCTGCGAAGAGGCGCTCCATGTCTTCGAGAGAGCTGATGGCGACCCCGGTGCGGCCTACTTCGCCGAGGGCCAGTGGGGAGTCGGAGTCGTAGCCGGTCTGGGTGGGCAGGTCGAAGGCTACGCTGAGGCCGGTGGTTCCGTGGGAGAGCAGGTAGTGGTAACGGCGGTTGGACTCCTCGGCATCGCCCATGCCGGCGTACTGGCGCATGGTCCAGAGGCGGCCTCGATACATGGTGGGCTGGATGCCACGGGTGTAGGGGTATTCGCCGGGGGACTGACCGGCCAGGCGAACTGAATCTATATCAGCAGAAGTGTAAACCGGTTTGAGCTTGTCGGGATTCATGGGCGGCTGGACGAAGTTCGAGTTTATCAGCGGTGGCGTTCCGAGGATTGCGAGGTACCGGGGTGGAGCGATCTTCTCGCGCACTTTTTGACCGCTGAAAGGGCTATTCAGATTTACTTACGTTTGGTGCGCCAGAAGGAGCTTGCTGAGAGGTAGGCGAAGAGTATGAGCATTGCGGCGGAGATGAGGAAGTGCTGGTGTTGTGGGCCCTGGGCGTAGTTTTGGCGGATGCGCCAGAGGTCGGTGGCGAAGTAGAGGGCGAAGAGGGCGAAGAAGAAGCCGGTGACTTCGAGCCAGAGGATTCCGCCGACGCGGCGGAAGGGGCGGAAGAAGGCTCCGGCGCCGCGGCCTGCGGCGCGGGCGTATCTGGGAGTCTTCTTGGCGACTTCGCGCGTGGCTTCGCGAACCTGCGAGTTGACTTGTGCTGTGACCTGGGCGTGCATCTGCCCGAGGTTGGGCAGTGGGACCGATTGAGACTGACCTGTTGGTGTGGCGGCGGATTTTTCTTCGAAGCGCTTTTTGGCGATGCGCCCGGCTACGCGGACTCCGATACCCATTCGTTTTCCAAACTCATTCGGGTTCAAGCGCACTCCGGCTGCCTGATCCTGAGTTTAACAGCGCTGTCGGGAGAGCATTAAGGGAAACGCACTGTGGAAGTTGAGCGAATTGCGGTTGATTCGCGAGGCTGTGCGGCGTTGGATTTCGAGATTGTCATTTCGCTGTAACGGAATTGATTTCCTCGGAATTGTTCCGCTTTCGGTTGCCGCCGGGGCGCGTCGGAAGTAAGGTAGAAGGATGTTTGCGGTGCCAGGTGGGGTGCCATGGACTGAAAGGGGTCCGGATGCCGGAGGGAAATATGAATCCACGCTTGCGCGATCTGATCCAGCAGCTCGGCGAGGCTATCCACGAGTCCGTCGTCGAGTCGGAGCAGATTGCTGGAGTTGTGCAGAATATCCGGCGACATGGTTTCGATGTGATGCTGGTGCTGGAGGCGACGATCGGTCTGAATGATGTGACCAAGGAGACGGAGCCTTCGAGCGAGCTCTCTGCTCAACAGGACGATCAGGAGAATGAGGGCGGCCCGTTTACCTCGCATGACGTGCACTTTCTGAAGTCGCTGCGGATTTCGGTCGAGGGTGAGGACGAGGAGTAATTAAGAAAATGCTCGGGGCCATCGAGACCCCTCGAGGAACTCTTTTCGATTCTGCGTTGTGTCCGGGCTGAAGCCCTGACTTACCTCTTTCAGTGGTTAGACAATCATTTCGCCACAAAGAGGAACAGCGAACGCTTGGCCTTCGATCCACAGGTGCAGGCTCTTCTCTTGACAGGAAAGCCTTGTGCGCGTTTTATTTGGCGTTCCGGATTGTTCGATTGCCAGAGCGGTTTGCTAGACTGATTAGCAGGCTTTCGCGACGGGAAAGACGCGGGATTGCGCGCGGATTTGGTGTACCCGGAGCCCAGCCTGAGAGTGAAGCGGTGTCGAACAGGAAGTAGAGGGCAGACGGGGAGCGGCTGATGGCGGCGACCGGTTTGCCGTGATTGTCAGGGACGGCGAAGGCTCAAGCCGCTCCCGGCGGACCATTCCCGGAGACAAGAATCGGTAAAGACGGCAGGCGTTGCGGCTGAATGCGCCTGCGTCCGGCGGGTTGGACCGGACAGACGAGAGGAATTGTGTTGATTGGATTTGCAATGATGTTGCAGGCGAAGGCTCCCGGTGGTTTTGGCTCGGGATTCTCGCTGCTATTGCCGGTATTGATGATTGCGGTTGTGTACCTGATGATGATTCGCCCGCAGCAGAAGAAGCAGAAGGTATGGACGCAGATGCTGGCTGATCTGAAGACAGGCGACCGCATCACGACGACGGGCGGTGTGCGGGGAACGATTATCAGCATCAAGGATGATGCGCTGATCCTTCGCGTGGCTCCGGATGGAATCAAGATGGAGGTTGTGAAAAGCGCGATTGCGTCGGTCACAACGGAAGAAGCAGCGAGCAAGTAGAGTTACTCGCCGGCGGCTGGAAATAGCGGTCAGGTACCTTGAGGCCTGACTATTCGACTATGAAGAAGAGATCATGAAGAAGAATCTGAACGGCAAGGTTGCAATTATTTTTGGCGTGCTGCTGATCTGCCTTTACGGCATCTTTGGGATTCCCAAGGGTGTTAGCGGGAAGGCGATCGGGGAAGCGATTACACAGCGCATTCACCTGGGATTGGATCTGCAGGGCGGGGCTCACCTGATTCTGCAGGTGGTGGTAAAGGATGCGATCAATGCGGAGACGGATAACGTCGTAGCGCGCGTCCAACAGGACCTGCAGACTGGGCGGTTACCTGGCCAGCCGATGAAGACCGATCCGGATCATCCGGAGACGTTGAAGGTGACGGGCATTGATGCGGGCAAGGCCAGCGATGTGCGCAACACTCTGACGGACAAGTATGGCAGCGAGTACGACGTGGCCACCGCTCCCGATGGTTCGGTAACACTGACAATGAAGCCGTCGGTGCTGGCGGCGCTGAAGTCGAAGACGGTCGATCAGGCGATCGATACGATTCGCGAGCGCGTGGATCAGCTGGGCGTGAGCGAACCGGTGATTGCTCCTTATGGTCTGGGTGAATACCAGATTCTGGTTGAGCTGCCGGGTGTGAGCGATCTGAACCGCGTCCGCGACATCATTCAGTCGACCTCGCGGCTTGAAGTGCATGAGGTTGCGGGCAACTCGGCCGGCTATGCGAGCGAACAGGAAGCCATTGCCAGTGCTAATGGCGCGCTACCTCCGGATGAGGTGCTGCTGCATGGCGATCCGCAAGGGTTGGTTTCGGATGGGCAGGATCATGTCTTCCGATTGAAGCGAGTGTCGATTGTGGGTGGTCGCGATTTTCGCGATGCGAGCGCGATTGGCGTGAACGACACCGGGCGGCAGGGTGTGAACTTTGTTCTGACCAATGCAGGCGGCGAGAAGTTCTACGACTACACGTCGGCGCATGTGGGCGGCTACATGGCGATCGTGATGGGAACCCGCGTGAAGAACGTGGCCGTGATCAAAGGGCCGATTCGCGACAATGGACAGATTGAAGGGCAGTTCTCGAAGCAGCAGATTGACGATCTTTCGCTGACGCTGCGCACGGGCGCTCTGCCGGCGAGCATTATTCCGATTGAAGAGCGGACTGTGGGCGCTTCGCTGGGTGCGGATTCGATCAAGCAGGGTGTGATAGCGGCGATCGCAGGCATGCTGGCGGTGATGGCTTTCATGCTGTTCTATTACCGTGGATCGGGCATCAATGCGGATCTGGCACTGATTCTGAATCTGGTGATTCTGCTGGGGTTCATGGGATACTTTGGCGCGGTGCTCACACTGCCGGGCATTGCCGGAGTCATTCTGACCATCGGTATGGGTGTGGACTCGAACGTGCTGATCTTTGAGCGTATTCGTGAAGAGATGCGGGCGGGTAAGGGGCCGGCGCAAGCGGTAGATCAGGGCTTTGCGCATGCGTGGGTCACGATTGTGGACACGCACGTGACGACAATTGTTTCAGCGGCGATTCTGTTCATGTTTGGCACCGGGCCGGTGAAGGGATTTGCAACGACGCTGGTGATTGGTCTGTTTGCGAACCTGTTCACGGCGGTGTTTGTGTCGCGGGTGATCTTTGACTCGCATGTGAATCACAAGCTGGTGGGGCAGAAGCTTTCGATTTAGCAGCCGGCGAAGTTAGCGGCGCCAGTGGAGTTAGAGCGGCCTTGAGTGCCGGCGTTGGGAAGGTATAGGACAAGTGGAACTTTTTCGCAATGTAAATGTGGATTGGCTGGGGAAGAAGTGGTGGTTCCTCGGATTTTCATTGATATTCAGCGTGGCCGGTGTGATCTCGATGGGGGTGCACTGGGCGAAGATCGGCAGCCCGGTTCCGCTGGGCGTTGACTTTCAGGGTGGCACGCAGGTGTTGGTGCAATTCCAAAACGTGCCGGATGCGAACGCGATTCGCCAGGCGACGGATGCAGCGGGCGTGAAGGACGCTACGATCGTCCGTTTTGACGCGCCGGAGAAGCGGCAGATGTTAATCAGTTTGCCAACACCGAGCGATGCCTCGCTGGATACGGGCCGCAAGGAGATTGTGGACGCGCTGGAGGCGCACTACAGCAATCCCATTACGAGCACGAGTGTTCAGGTAGTGGGCCCGACGGTGGGCAGGCAGCTCGAGAAGCAGGCGGCTCTGGCGACGCTCTATTCGCTGATCGGCATGCTGATCTATCTGTGGTTCCGGTTTGAGCTGATTTACGGCGTGGCGGCTGTTGTTGCGGTCTTTCATGACACGCTCATCACGCTGGGATTCTTTTCGTTGTTCAACCGCGAGCTGAGCCTTACGGTGATAGCGGCGATCCTGACGCTGGTGGGTTATTCGATGAACGACACCATCGTCGTATTCGATCGCATTCGCGAGAACCTGCGGCTGTCGCGGCGCGAGGGGCTGTCGACGGTGGTGAATCGCAGCATCAATCAGACGCTGAGCCGGACGGTGCTTACCTCGGGACTGACATTTCTGACAGTGATGGCGCTGTTTCTGTTTGGCGGCGAGGTGCTTCGAGGCTTCTCGTTTGCGCTGGTGGTCGGCATTCTGATCGGCACGTATTCGTCGATTGCAGTGGCGGCGCCGATGCTTGTGGCCTACCAGGATTGGCGGGCGAGCAGGGGTAAAGCAGCAGTACTGCCAGCGGCGAAACGGACGCGCAGCTAGGGCCCTGAAAAAGCTCTAGCTGTGCCCCTTTGCACAGATTTTGAAACAAGTTTTGGCAGGCGTGCGGTTCTTCTGATATAGCTTATGCACACCTGTGTTGGCCCGGAAGCGCACAGCGAAGGATAGCCGGGAACAAAGTTCGGACCGACGGTGTCTAAATTTAAGAAGTAATCAACATCAGTC